>ENA-ORBV01001308-ORBV01001308.1-microbial-mat-metagenome-genome-assembly--contig:-NODE-1308-length-55716-cov-7.408976_pt1 | contig 55716 bp, 44 predicted proteins | sample MGYA00237777_ERZ505514 | MGnify/ENA primary metagenome ERZ505514 (study PRJEB26160, sample SAMN06269048) | microbial mat metagenome | isolation source: Oligotrophic lake microbial mat | place... | reverse complement strand
TTTTCAAGCAGAAGACGGCATACGAGATTCGCCTTAGTCTCGTGGGCTCGGAGATGTGTATAAGAGACAGCCGCGGCTCAGCGCGTTACAAGAGTCGATGAAGCCATCGTGCATGCGCGTTCGGTGCGCGCCGCCGGCCGCTCGTTCACGCACGGATAAAAGCGCCCAGTTTGCTCTAATGTGCGCATACACCAGTGCGTGACGTTTGAGCGATTGGACAAGCGATGCAAGTGTCTCACTTACCCGCGCGGCACCGTCTATCTCGATTAGGATTCTTTCAGCTGTCTTCTGATCCATCGGCCAAACTCCCGGTTTCCTCGGACGAACCGACGCGTCGTCGCCGAATTGTCGAGTCAATTCCTGCCCCGACCTGATGGGTTCAGCATTGTGAGTAATGTAGCCCAAGCATTTGGCCTCAACTTGCGCGCTCTCGAGGGTCCAACCAGACCTCCAGCCTCGAAGTTCTGAGTTCCGCGTTCCCTGCTGAGTCTCGGAGAGCCTCGTCGATTGGCCCGTAAGATTCTCGCCCCTTGGCGACGCGGTCTTTGTGGTTGCACCGTAGTTCGCGATGCCGGCGACTGTGCCCAAGACTGTGCCCAAACGTGGTCCGATGACCATCAATCGGCACCCAACGCCAACCAAGTTCCCAATAAAAAACGGGCCGAAATCGCGAAGATTCCGGCCCGTTTTCTGATCCCTGGCAGCCTTAGCAAACCGCCGCCTTAAGCCACTCGGCCACCTCACCACAGCCTTGTAAGTATACGCGTCTCAAGCACTTGCGGATCCCGTAAATATTTCTCGTGGAGGCGATCTCACAGTGCTACCGGTTGAAAAACCGTCGTGTGTCCTGTAAGCCCATGATGGATAACAAGTTCCGTAATTTGAGGCTTGCCGGACGCTAGCACTGCGTGGGCACACTCGTCAAATGCGCCTGAAATCGCGTGTCTCCGATGGCCGCGCATATGCACGCGTCGGCGACGACAGCTGTGCCCCGGAATGTGCCACCTCTTGGTTCGGTTCGGAACTTCGATTCGCCCGCGGCCCGAGGCTGACATCCGTCTATGTCACTAGACAGTTCATGGATCTGAATTGTAAGCTGTGGTGATGACGGCCAAGGATCTGCGGCGTGACCTGGAGCCGTGCCTTGGAAAGGGATGGTTGAAGAAGCGGTGAAAACCTACAAAGTGGCGTTCGAACGAGATGAGTCGGGTTGGTGGGTCGCGTCGGTGCGCGGCTTGCGTGGCTGCCACACCCAGGGCCGCACGGTCGATGAAGCCCGGCGGCGGATCGTCGAAGCAATGGAGTTGTTTGTCGACGATGCACGTACGGCCAAGATCGTAGACGACGTCAAGCTTCCGACGGGGGCCGCGCAAGCGATCCGAGCCTACGCGACACTTCGCAAGAAGGCGGAGCGCGAGGATCGCCGCGCCGCGCTGGCGGCCAGGCACGCCGTGCGTGTGTTGCGCGGTGGACGCCTGAAGATGAGTGCTCGCGATGCCGCACGGCTGCTGGGGCTGTCGCACCAGCGAGTGCATCAGCTCACGCAAACTGATGGGTAAGGCGTGGGGCATGCATGCCGAAGACAAGCGGGCACTCGTGGCGCTTCAAGGCTCGATTCCGGCGGCACGCCTTTGGATGGAAGTCCCAGCCGGCCATCACGCGGCTACAGGAAGCACTGACCGAGATCAAGCTGGTCGCGCGCATCGATCCGATTCTCGGGGCCGAGGGTGCGGTCGCGTTGCTGGAACGGATCTCGCCCGCCTTGGAAAACGTCGACAGCTCCTCGGGCGCCATCGGCACGGCCGTCAACCACGTGATTGCGGAGCTTGTGCCGATTGTCGCCGGCGCGCCGGCCAACGAGAAGACGCGGGTCGCCTGGCTCGAACGGCTCTTCGAGGCACACGGCGCCGACCAGATTCCGTACATCGAGCGGCTCTCCGACTACTGGGGTGAACTGTGTGGCTCCATTGAGATCGCCTCTGCATGGGCCGACCGGTTGATTGGCGTGACGCGTCGGGCGGTTTCTCCCGACCAGAACCTGCGTGGCTACTTCCACGGTACGACCGCCTGCCTCAGCGCACTCTTCGCCGCACAGCGATACGTCGAGCTCATCGAACTGGTGGGGGGCGACATCTTCTGGCCCCACAAGCGATGGGCCGTGAAGGCGATGGTGGCGCAGGGTCAAAACGTCGAGGCAATCGCCTACGCAGAAAGTTGCCGCAACCCGTGGGCGAACGCTCGGGACATCGACGGGCTGTGCGAGCAGATCCTGTTGTCGGCGGGTCGCGTTGACGAGGCCTATGCTCGCTACGCCCTCACTGCAAACCGAGCAAATACATTTCTCGGCTGGTTTCGGGCGGTGGCGAAGAAGTACCCGCACAAGGCACGCGGCGGCGTCCTTTCAGACCTGGTTCGGCTGACGCCCGGCGACGAAGGCAAATGGTTTGCCGCGGCGAAGGACGCGAAGCTGTTCGACGAGGCGATTGCACTTGCCAACCGTACGCCCTGCGATCCCAAGACGCTGACACGTGCCGCCCGCGACTTTGCCGAGACGAATCCGGCGTTTGCCGTCGAGGCTGGCCTCGCGGCTCTCCATTGGCTCATCCAGGGCCACGGCTACGAGATCACCGGCGCCGATGTGTGGGCGGCCTACTCCCACACGATCAAGGCCGCCGGAAACGTCGACGGCGGTCACGACATCCGCAGTCGCGTCGTCGCACTCATCGACAGCGCGGGCGCCCGCGGTGGTTTCGTCGCGAGCATCATCGGGCGGGAGCTCGGGCTGCTGTCCGCGACGACGATCATCGTTCGCGAATGATACCCAGTTCGAGATGTACGGCCAGATCGTTTTCGATGTCTGCCTCTGTATACCTCAGAGGAACGCGGTGCTCCTTGAGAAGCGCATGCACCTGGAACCTCGACTCAAAGTTGAGCAGGCGTCGCACCTGGTTCTCCATCAACGCGCCCGTTCGGTAACCTTCGACGGCTAGCGCCTCAAGCGCCTGGCGTGAGACATCCGACCACCGCCCTTCGAGAGCAGCGGAGATGTCGTCGGGCAAATCGAGGGTGACCCGCATGATGTTCAATTCTAACGCCGACATGGGTTTGGAGTGTGCCCAGTAGTGTGCCCAAACGCAGTCAGAGGACCATCCGTCGGCAGCCAACGCCAACCAAGTCCTGAAACGAAAACGGGCCGAAACCTTGAAGGTTTCGGCCCGTTCTCTAATCCTCGGCAGCATTATTGGAACGGATTCCGCCCGCCTGGAGGACGTCGATAGCTCGTCGGGTGCCATCGGACGACTAAGGCTGCCGGAAACGCCGGGCGGGATTCCGCCGTCGTCAATCGGACTCGGACCACGCCGCGGCCTGATCGCGTCTACCGTGAAGCACCCTGGCGATCAACACCTCACTCTCGTGCGGAGGTCCTGTTCGGCCAGCGGCGAGAGGCACGCCTTCGGACTCAGTCGCTCGGCAGGATACGAAAGGGCTTCCGGCCCTTGATTCTGTCGACCGAAAAATCCGCACGATCCGTCGTGAACACGGAGGTGCAATCAAGCTCCTCGGCCAGCGCCACTGCCTCGGTCGACACCACAGGGCCGGTCCAGTCGGCGAAGGCACGACGGCACTTCAGGTGGTGCGTCTGGCTGCGATCGAGGAGCGAGACCGGCGCGCCGGTATCGAGCAGGTGCGCCACCCGTTCGGCTCGTTTACCGCCGGCTGACGGTGCTCCCTGCCCTGACCTGCTCGTCACGCCTTGCGCTTCGCTATCCCTTGTCGCTTCTTCACTGTCAGCCGCTGTCTGCCACCTCCGCTCTTGACCGCGGGCTTCTTCGACTTTTCCGATCGAGGCAGTCCCGGACTGGCTGATGCCGGTTCCACCGGTGTCGCCGGCGCCATCTCGATGCCGAACATCTCCGAAAGATCGTCGTGCGCGAGCACCTTCGCGCTGGCTGGCCGCTTGCGCGCCTTCGACAGACTGGCCCCGGCGTTCGCGATCAAGTCTTCTCGATCGACCTTGCGAAGTGTGAAGAGCAATTCCGGCTGATGATCCAGTCGCGCACCGATCCCGTACAGCACCGCCGCCACGTGCTTGCACATCGACGCCGAGTCCGGACAACTGCACGTGAAGAGGATCTCCTTCGGGGACGGGAACAGCCCCGTCTTCTCGTCGCAGAGACGCGTCATGACGCCCTTCGAAAAGCGCCCCTGCAAGAGCTCGATGAGAGAATCAATCGCGCCCGAACAGTCTTTGCAGATGGCGTTCCAACGAGCCGCCGGCACCGGTCCGACGGTGACGTTCACCTCGTAGATCGTCGAGCCGCTGACGAGCGCTGTGACGCGTCCCGGCCCGACCTGCAGATCGACCACCGATCCGTTGCGCACGTAGGTCCGCCCGCGCGGCAGTCGATTGGCGAAGTCGCTATAACGCTCGAGGTTGTCGCACCAGGCTTCGCCCCAGAACGTCGCCGCGATCGTTCGGCCCTCAATGACGACCGGCGCGACGGTGCGACCCTTCTTTTTCTTCAGCTTCGCCAGCTCGCGCGCGGCCAGTGCGCGCCGGGCTCCGGCCGAGACGTAGGGCTTGAAGCCGTAGAAGTCGTCGTAACGCATCCTCACTCCTCGGAGGCCGTGTGCAGGTCAAGCGCCACGAGCCTCAACAGTTGGTCGTCTCCCATTTCGGTCAACAGCACTTCGCCACCGGCTTCGAGCAGATCTTGAGAAAGCTGGCGCTTGGAGTCAATGAGCTGATCAATTTTCTCTTCAACCGTCCCACGGCAGACGAACTTGTGGACCAGCACATTCCTGGTCTGACCGATACGGAACGCACGGTCGGTCGCCTGGTTCTCGACGGCCGGGTTCCACCAGCGGTCGAAGTGCACGACGTGCGAGGCGGCGGTGAGGTTGAGCCCGGCGCCGCCGGCCTTCAGGGAGAGGACGAAGAATGGCACGCGCTCGTCCTCCTGGAACTGCCTCACCAACGACTGCCGTTTGCCGACGGCCGTCTCGCCGTGCAGGACGAGACCAGGGCGGCCGAAGACGGACCCGAGGAACGAGGCCAGCGGTGTCGTCATCTCCCGGAACTGCGTGAAGACCAGGACTTTCTCCTGCTTCGCGGCAATCACCTCGGCGATCTCCCGCAGTCTGGCCAATTTGCCGCTGTCGGCCTCTTTCCACGATCCATCGCCCAGCCATTGTGACGGGTGATTGCAGATCTGCTTGAGGCGCATCAGCGACGCCAGCACGACGCCTCGACGCTTCATCCCCTCGGCTCGCTCGAGCTCGGCCTTGAGGTCGGTCACCGACTGCTGATAGAGCGCCGCTTGCTTGCGGGTCAGGTGGCAGAAGGCCCTCATCTCGGTCTTGTCCGGCAGGTCGGCGATCACCGACTTGTCGGTCTTCAGCCGCCGCAGAATGTACGGTCGCACGAGGGCGCGCAGCGGAGCGTAGCCATTGTGCGGCTGTGATGACAGGCCCTTGGCGAACGCCGAGAACGCCTTTCCAGATCCGAGCAGGCCGGGGTTGAGGAAGTCGAAGATGGACCAGAGATCTCCGAGGCGATTCTCCACCGGCGTGCCGCTGAGCGCGATGCGCGCCCGGGCATCGATCTGCTTGGCGGCTCGCGTTTGCCTGGCGCCCGGGGTCTTGATCGCTTGTGCTTCGTCGAGGATTGCCAGCCGCCACGGTGTGGCCAGGAGCGCCGGCACACGCAGCAGCGATCCGTAGCTCGTGATGACCAGGTCTACTCTGGCAATTCGCTCCGGATCGAGCGCCTTCAGCTCCGCGCTGCTCATGGCCGAAGAATGCGCGACAATCGCGGTGAGGGTGGGTGCGAAGCGCTCGACCTCCGCGGCCCAGTTGGCCAGCAGGGAAGCGGGCGCGACCAACAGGCTGGTGCGCCGCGGCTCGTCATGAGCCGCTCGCGCCCGCACCACCAGCAACAGCGCCAGCACCTGCATCGTCTTCCCGAGGCCCATGTCATCGGCGAGGCATGCACCCAGCCCGAGGCTGGAAAGCAGATGCAGCCATCGCACTCCGACTTGCTGATAGGGACGCAACGTGGCCTTCAGCGCGACGCCAGGATCCAGGTCCGCGAGCTGGGCCGGATCGCGAAGGCCGGCGAGTGTCTTGGTCAGCCACGGCCCGGCGACGACCGATGACCAGTCGGGCGCGGTGACGGCAACGGTGTCGCCAGTCACATGCGCACCGGCGAGGAGGTGCATGGCCTGGCCGAACGAGAGGCCGCCCTTCGCAGCGGCCGTTTCCACGGCGCGGAACTCGTCAAGCATCCGGCTGAGTCGTTCGCGATCGACCTCCACCCAGCGCCCCCGTACCAGGTGCAGGCCATTCGACGCGGAGAGCAACTGCTCGACCTCCACGTTCGTCAGCGGTTCGCCGTCGAGGCTCACGCCCATCTTGAAGTCGAGCAGCGCGTCCGTGCCGAGACCCGACGGTGGCTTGCCCCCGACCGTGGCCGTCACTTGCGGGCGCGGTGGACGACTGGCCCGCCAGGCGGTCGGGACGCGCACAATGACCCCGGCGGCCTCAAGGCGGGGAGTATCCGTCAGCAGTTGAAACGCTTCGGCGGGCGTCCACCGCAGCGGGTGATAGATCTCGCCTCCCTCAACCATCGATTTCAGCCACGGACACTCGGCGCTCGCGCGCTGGACCGGCAGGAGCAACGACAGCAGGCGAGACTTGTTGGCGGCACCCGCGTATTCGCCGAGCGCGCGGCCGAGCGGCAGGTGCTGCGCCCTGGTCTCGGTCGACAGTTGGGTCGTGTAGGTCGCCAAAAACGCGAACGGTAGCTCGTCATCCCGGCGATTCTCGGCGAGGTTGAAGTGGACACGGCCGACGAGATGCCACGCCGGGTTCTTCCGCTGAAGAAACACCTGGACCGACGCCTTCGATGCGGCCAGCTCCAATCGAAACGCTACCGCGATTTCAGTCCAGAACTCCTGGAGGATTGAGGCGCAGATGTACTCAGCGCCGATCATCGGCGGCGCGGCGGCGGCGAGCGCGTCGAGTTCGGGAGGTGGGGGCGCGGGCATTCGCGCGTCGGGCGCGTCGAGATCGGGATGTGTACAGATGGCCGTGACAAACCGGGCAGCGAAATCGCGCCAATAACTGAGGTCTGGGGGAAGGGAGGTCCCGACTTCGGCGGCGCCGAGTTCGAGTAATCCGTGACCTGAGCCAAGGCCGAAGGCGCTCTCGAGCCTGCGCGCGAGCGTGCCCGTCAGTGGGAGGGCGTCGTCCGCGACGGTGAACAGCAGATGGCCGCGGGGGGTCAGCGCGAGCGATGCCATGAGGACGGGTGGTCTAGACCTCTTTGAGCCGCCCGGCCGCGTACTTGTGCAGCAGGCTCGCGATCAACGTCTGATAAGGCAAGCCCTCGGCAAGCGCTCGCTTCTGAATCGCCTCCAGGTCCTTGCTCGACAGCCGGATGTTCAGCCGTCGATCCTTGCGGAACGTGGCCTTGGCATAGCGAGCGTAGCGAGTTCGCTCACGCTTGCCGCCCTTGGCGGACTGCCACTCGCCACGCTCGACGGACTCGAGCAGCTCCTTCTCGTCGGCGTCAATTTTCATGGTCATCGGCCTCCTGACCGAGGTACTGCTTCGTGGCCTTCCGACTCGGGATGATCGTCTTCAGGAAGACCGTGTGCTCGTCCTCGACGAACGGCACCGGGTAGACGTAGTCCTCGCGCCGGACGACGAAGATACGCTGGCCGGCGTAACGGTCAGGGTTCGGGTGTTCCAGAATGTCGAGCAGGTCCCCACGTTCGATGTGGAAGACGATGTCCTCGAACCCGATGCCGCGCTCCGCCCTGAGCTTCGCGTTCTTCGCGGCGTCCCAGTCGAAGTACTTCACGGCCCATCAGCCTAGCACAACGTGTGCCCAATAGGCACACGTTGGCATCAGCTCTTGATGTCAAGCTTGCGGTCTTCGGGCGGAAGTTGCAGAAAGTTCAACTTCATTGGTTAGTCCTCCGCGAGGTCGCGCAGATCCCGATGCCGCTTGAAGAACGTCGACAGCTCGCCTGGCGCTTTCTCCCGACCACCCGTGTGCCCAAACGCAGTCCAGCAGACTGGTTTGGCGCGCATCGGCTTGGCCCCCTCAGCTGTGGGGGCCCACATCGCCAAAAACACTCCGTCACGAGATTGCGACATCCTGCATCGCAACGCTTGCGTGCGTGACACTCAGCCGTTAGGCTTTGTGCCACGTGCCCGAGAAATCCGCCCAGAACACAATTCCAGCCTGGTTGGCTGTTCCCGGGTGGGCTCGCGACGTCGCCCTTAACCTCGCCGTCGCCCTGATGACGTGGGCAATGGGCGAACTGGTGCTGCTGCCGGTGGTTGGCGGCCTCAGCGTCACCCCGATCTGGCCAGGGGCCGGGTTTGCCGTCGCCGTCACCTACCTGGGCGGCTTCCGGCTGCTGCCTGGCATCGTCCTCGGGTCGTTCGCCCTCAACTTCACGAGGGAATCGCTGCTGGCGGCGTCGTTCATCGCCCTGTCGCAGGTGATTCAGCCCATTCTCGTGGTGCGGATTCTGCGCGCGCTGAAGTTTGACGCGCGGCTCGAGCGGGTTCGCGACCCGATCATCCTGTCGCTCGTGGCGGGCCCGGCGGGCGCGCTGGCGACCGCGACGTTCGTGATCGGCATCAACTTTCTCGCCGGCCGGATTGAAATGTCAGAGTTCGGCTACGGACTCTTGATCTGGCCGCTCCGCGACTGGCTGGGCACCATGGTCATCGCCTCGTTCGTGCTGTCGTGGGCGAAGGGCCGTAGCGCGCCGTGGACGTGGCCGCGCATTGGCGAGGGCGTCGCGCTTCTCGTCATCATGTTGATCGGCTCGCAGCTGATGTTCGGCCTGTGGGGCATCTTTGCCGACCGCGATGTCCCGATCGCCTTCATCTTCTTCCCGATCGTCGGTTGGGCGGGCCTGCGCTTTGGTCCGCGCGGCGCGGCGACGCTGGTCACCCTGATTTCGATTTTTGCCCTCGTGATCACCGGATTGCAGGTTGGCCCATTCGCGACTTTCCCGGTGGCGTTCTCGCAGGTCCTGCTGTTCGTGTTCCTGGGGCTCGGTTCACTGAGCGGCCACCTGCTCGCCGCCATCATGGCCGAGCGCGACGATGCGCTTGAGCGGCGGTTGTTGCTGGAAGAGCAGCTGCGACATTCGCAGAAAATGGAAGCCGTCGGCCGTCTGGCCGGTGGCATCGCCCACGACTTCAACAACCTGCTCACGGCGATTATCGGCTACACCGAGATCGTGTTGACGTCGCTCGATCCCAAGGACGAGCGCCGCGCCGATGCCGAGGAAATTGCCCGAGCCGCCATGCGCGCCGCCGACCTGACGAAACAGATGCTCGCGTTCAGCCGCCGGCAGGTGCTGCAGCCAAAGGTGATTGACCTCAACACCGCGCTCGCCAAGGTCGAGCCGATGCTGCGGCGCGTGATCGGCGAAGACATCATGATGACGGTCACCGGCAAGGCCGGCACGCCGCACGTGCGCGTCGATCCCGGCCAGGTCGAGCAGGTGGTGATGAACCTGGTCGTCAACGCCCGCGACGCCATGCCGCACGGCGGACGCCTCACCGTTGAGACCGCCGACGCCACCCTGGACGAGGCCGCCGTGGCCGATCAGCCGGACGTGAAGCCCGGCGCCTACGTCATGTTATCGGTCACCGACTCCGGCGTCGGCATGCCGCCGGAAGTGCGCGCCCGCATCTTCGAGCCGTACTTCACGACCAAGGACGTCGGCAAGGGCACCGGCCTCGGCCTGTCCACCGCCTACGGCATTGTCCGCCAGAGTGACGGCCACATTGCGGTGTCGAGCGAGCTGGGCCTTGGCACCACCTTCCGCATCTACCTGCCGCGCGCCGAGGCGCCGCCGCTGGCCGTGGTCGATCCGACCGTGGAGAAGATGCCCGACGGCACCGAACACATTCTGCTCGTCGAAGACGATGCCTCGGTGCGGCGATTGTCGAAGGAGCTGCTGATCCGGCTTGGCTATTCGGTGACCGAGGCGGCATCGGGACGCGCCGGGTTGGCGCTGGGCACTGACGACACTCGGCATTTCGATCTCGCGCTGTGCGACGTCATCCTGGGCGACATGAGTGGGCCCGCCGTGGCGGAGGCGCTGCGCGCGCTGCGCCCGTCCATTCGCGTCCTGTACATGTCTGGCTATACGGACGAAGCGATCGTGAAGACCGGCGTGCTGGAGGAAGGCAAGCCCTTCCTCCAGAAGCCGTTCACGCCGATGCAACTCGCGAAGAAAGTTCGCGCCGTTCTCGACGAGCCGGAGACGGGCAACCTGTGATCGGCGAGACCATCTCGCACTACCGCATTCTTTCGCGCCTCGGCGCCGGCGGAATGGGGGTGGTGTACGAAGCCGAAGACACGCGGCTCGGCCGCAAGGTGGCGATCAAGTTCCTGCCCGACGAGGCCCACGCCGAGACCGAAGCGGTGCAGCGCTTCCTGCGCGAAGCGCGCGTCATCTCGAGCCTCAATCACCCGCACATCTGCACGCTCTACGACATCGGCCTGCATCAAGACCGTCAGTTCATGGTGATGGAGCTGCTGGACGGCCAGTCGCTGAAAGACCGCGTCGCGAAAGGCGCCATACCGGCCGACGAAGTGCTTGAGCTCGGCGCGCAGATGGCCGATGCACTGGACGCGGCGCATGCGCAGGGCGTGGTCCACCGCGACATCAAGCCCGCGAACCTGTTCATCACCCGCCGCGGCACGCTCAAGGTGCTCGACTTCGGCGTCGCCAAACTCAGCAAGACGGTGCGCGGCCAGGACCATCTGGATTCGACCATTGGCGCCACCGACCAGCTGACGACGCTGGGGACGACCATCGGCACGGTGTCGTACATGTCGCCGGAGCAGGCGCGCGGCCACGAGATTGATGCTCGCAGCGACGTGTTCTCGGCCGGCGTCGTGCTGTTCGAGATGGCCACCGGACAGTTGCCGTTTCCCGGCACCACGGTCGCGACCATCTTCGAGGGCCTGCTTACCAAGCAGCCGGTGCCGCCGTCGCAGCTGCAGTCGGGCGTGTCGCCCGAGTTCGATCGCATTATCGACAAGGCGCTGGAGAAGGATCGCGAGATCCGGTACCAGAGCGCGGCCGAACTGCGCGCCGACCTGAAGCGGCTGAAGCGAGCCACCGAGTCGGGCACCACCTTCGCGACCAGCACCCGCGTCGCCGCTTCGGTGGACAAGTCCGCCAGCGCCACCGTTGCCGCCGCAGTGGACGGATCGACCGCGGCCGTGAGTGCGACGGTCGTGGCGGCAGCAGCGGCTCAGCACACGGCGCCTCTGAATGCGGCGGCCGACGCCACGCGCATCGGCCGGCCTGGGACGCCCAAGCCAGCGGTTCAAGCGACGGCGCCTGCGCGGTCGTGGCGCAAGCGGATGTTGGTGGGCGCACCGCTCGTGATGGTGGCCGCGATCGGCGGCTTCATGCTTTACCGCTCGATCACCACGCCGGCGTTGAGCGACAAAGACACCGTGGTGCTGTCGTCGGTCGTCAATCGCACCGGCGACGTCATGTTCGACGACACGCTGGGCGAAGCGCTTGGCCTGCAACTGCGGCAGTCGCCGTTCTTGAACGTGGTGCCCGATCAGCAGGTGCAGTCAACGCTGCGGCTGATGGGCCGCGAGTCGACGGCCGCGATCACCGCGGAGGTGGGCCGCGAAGTGTGCCAGCGCGCCGGCGGCAAGGCGCTGCTCGGCGGCACCATCGCCATGCTCGGCTCAGCCTACGTCGTCACGCTCAATGCTCAGGACTGCGTCACCGGCAATGTGCTGGCGGAGGAACAGGTTCAGGCGACATCGAAAGAGACGGTGTTGGCGGCGCTCGGCAACGCCGTGTCGGTGTTCCGCGAAAAGCTGGGGGAGTCACTCGGATCGATTCAGCGATACGACGCGAAGATCGAGGAGGCGACCACGCCGTCGCTCGAGGCGCTCAAGGCGTACAGCCAGGGCTTGAAGACGCGTCGCACCACGGGCGACTTCGACTCGGTGCCGTTCTTCCGGCGCGCAGTCGAACTCGATCCGGAGTTTGCGCTCGCTTACGCACGGCTGGGGACGGTCTATTCGAATCTTGGCCAGACCGACGAAGCGCGCAAGATGACCGCCAAGTCGTTCGAGCTGCGCGCCAAGGTCAGCGAGGCCGAGCGGTTCTACATTGAGGCGCGGTACTACACGACGGTCGAGGCCGATCCGCAGAAGGCCCTCGACGTCTACAAGGTCTGGCTGGCCGCCTTTCCCAACGAGTACACCGCGCTCGCGAACTCCGCCTTGCTGATGAAACAGCTCGGGCAGACCGACGACGCGCTGCGCAACCAGGAGGCGGCGACGCGCGTCGCGCCCGACCAGCCTATTGCCTGGGGCAACCTTGGCGACACCTACATGAGCCAGGGCAACTATCCCAAGGCGCGTGAGGCGTTCGAGACCGCGTTGCAGCTGCAGAACAGCGTCGGCCCGCGCGCCAGTCTCTATGCCCTCGGCGTGATCACCGGTGACATGGCGCTTGCTGACGCGCAGGTCGCCGGCATTGCCGGCCGGCGCGAGGAGATTGATTTTCTCAGCGTGCGGATGGGCGGCGCGGCCTATCTTGGACGGATGCAAGAGGCGGCTGCGCTGGGGGTTGACTGGCAGGCCCGGATGGAGGCCGCCAGCCGGCGCGCGCACGTCGGCCAGGGGCTGATGCAGCTGGCGATCAACGAGGCGCTCGTTGGCCAGGCCGAGGCCGCGCGCGCCCGCGTCAAGAGCGCCGAAGACGACGAACTCCTGGGGGCGAACACCATCGACGACCGCCTGGTGGTCGCGGCGATCCTCGGCGATGCCACGGACGCGCGGCGCCTGCTGCCGCTGGCATTGGAGCAGGCTCGCAAGGACGCCAACGGCAACCTGCCGCCGGCCGCCGAGAAAACGTTGCACGCCCTGGCATTGCTGGGTGAAGGCAAGCCGGCCGAGGCAGCGGCCAGGCTTGAGCCTGTGACGTTTGACCTGGCGCATGCCGAGGCTGTCACCGTCTGGACGATTGCCCAGGGACAGGCCAAGAACTGGGCGCAGGCGATCAAGGGCCTGACCCTGATTCAGCAGGACACCTGGCAGCGCGGGCTCGGCAGCACGCGGGCGCTGGTAATGGTGGAACTGGCCCGCGCGCACGCCGCGCTCGGCAACCGAGACGAAGCGCGCCGCCGCTACCAGGCGTTCTTCGAGTTCTGGAAGAACGCCGATCCCGACGTGCCGCTGTGGCTCGAGGCGCACGAAGAGTTCGGCAAGCTCGGATCCTAGCGAATCGTCTTCGGCGCTTTCTGGCCCTCCGGGATCAGCGTCATGTACTGCTGACCCGCCATGGTCTTCTTGAGGTCTTCGCGGGCGCGCTGAATCAGTTCGGGCGAGCGATACAGATCGATGGCCGTGCCGGCAATGGTCTTGGCGGCCACCAGCATTCCTTTCTCACCGATGCTCATGCCGGTGCAGGCGACGATCTGCCAGCTGTGGCCCGGCGCGCCGTAGGAATACGTCGCGACGGTGAACTGTCCGACCGGGAAGAACCAGGTGAGGTCGCCGACGTCGGTTGAGTGCACGCCTTGTGTCGGTGGACCGCTTGAGAGCGGCTCCACGCGCTCGGACAGCGCCAGCGCCGGTTGCGGTTTCAGGTCCTTTTGCGTCGCGCGCGCAAAGGCCTTCTCGCGGTCATCGAATACCGGCGGGCCCACCAGCTCGAGATTCTTCTGAATCACCTCCGCCAGCGTGCGGTTGGGCAGCACTTCGTGCAGGTCGGCGTCGACTCGCGTTTCGATCAGCGTGGTCCGGCTCATGGCCGCGGCTGCGCGGGCGATCTCGGTGAGCCACACGAAGGACTCCTCAACGTCGGTGTGCTTGTTCGCGCGCAGGTAGTACCAGACTTCCGCCGATGGCGGCACGACGTTCGGCTGTCCGCCGCCGTTCGTGATCACGTAGTGGATGCGGGTGTCTTCCGTGACGTGCTCGCGCATGAAGTTGACGCCCACGCTCATCAGTTCCACCGCGTCGAGCGCGCTCTTGCCCTGGTGCGGCGATACCGACGCGTGTGACGGCAGGCCTTCGAACTTGAACTTCACCGACACCATGGCCTTCGAGTAGTCCCAGGTCGCCATGGTCTTGTCGAGCGCGTGCCACGACAGCAATGTGTCAACGCCCTTGAACACGCCTTCGCGCAGCATGTAGGTCTTGCCGATACCGGTCTCCTCCGCCGGTGTGCCGAACAGCTTGACGGTGCCCTTGATGGCGCCTGACGCGAGGGCCTGCTTGATCGCGATCGCGCCGCCGCTGCTCGCGGTGCCAAACACGCTGTGACCGCAGCCGTGGCCGGCCGTCGCGCCGGCGCGATTGGTGCGCTCCGGCGATGAGTCCTGCGAGAGACCAGGCAACGCGTCGAACTCCGCGAGAATGCCGATGACCGGCTGCCCGGAGCCATAGGTGGCGACGAACGCCGTTGGCATGCCGGCCACGCCGGCTTCAACGCTGAAGCCATTGGCCCGCAGCAGCGACTGCAGCTCCTCGGACGACTTGGTTTCCTCAAGCCCGGTTTCCGCCCACGTCCAGATGTTGCGGTTCACGGAACGGAGGGTGGCCGCGTTGGCCTCGACCCAGCCAAGCGCCGTCGTCTTGGGATCGGACTGGCCGGCGGGTTGCGCCAGCGAGGCGAAGATCACGACCGTGGCGAGCGCCAACGCTTTCATGACGGAGATGCTACCAGAGGGCTATCGATCTGAGTCACCTGTAAACCCGTTGATCGGCTCGATCGGGTGATCTGCGTCATCTGTGTCATCTGCGGCCCTGGTTACTGCCATCTGCGTTTATGCTAAACGGAATGGCGAAACGGTTGATCGCGGTCGTATTTATCCTTCTGGTGAGCTCCACCGCCTGGGCGCAAGCGCCGGTGGAATACAAGCTGTCGTTCCCGGCGCCCGAGCATCGGTGGATGCAGGTCGAGGCGAAGTTCTCTGCCGTGCCCGCGGGAGTGTTACAGGTGCGCATGGCGCGCACCTCGCCTGGCCGGTACGCGCTTCATGAATTCGCCAAGAACGTGTTCGACGTGACGGTCGTGAACAGCAAGGGTCAGCCGCTGACCGCCATGCGACCCGATCCGCACCAGTGGGACATTGCCAATCACGACGGCACGGTGGTGGTCACCTACAAGGTGTTCGGCGATCGCACCGACGGCACGTATCTCGGCATCGATTCGATGCACGCCCACATCAACATCCCCGCCGCGTTGATGTTCGCGCGTGGCTGGTTCGAGCGTCCCGCACGCGTGACGTTTGTGCAGCCGCCGGGCAAGACCTGGAAGGTGGCGACCCAGTTGTTTCCGACCACCGACCCGCTGGTCTTCACCGCGCCGAACATCCACTACCTGATGGACAGCCCGACCGACTTCAGCGCGTTCACGCTGCGCGAGTTTACGGTCGACGATGGCCAGAAGCGGACGGGGCCGCCGCCCACGTTCCGCATCGCCCTGACTCACGACGGTACCGACGCCGAGGCCGATGCCTTCGCCAGGGACGTTGAGCGTATCGTCCGCGAGACCATTCCCATCTTCGGCGAGTTGCCGCAGTTCGAGACCAACACCTACACGTTCCTGAGCACCTATCTGCCGTGGGCGAGTGGCGATGGCATGGAGCATCGCAACAGCACGTCGCTGACCAGCTCGGGCGCGCTGCGCAACCCGCAACAGCGGCAAGGCATTCTCGGCACCGTCGCGCACGAGTTCTTCCATGCCTGGAACATGGAGCGCCTGCGCTCGGCCGGGGTCGAGCCGTTCGACTTCGAGCAGGCCGACATGAGCGATGACCTCTGGCTTGGCGAGGGCTTCACCAGCTATTTCGACAGCCTGATCCTGTACCGCGCCGGCTTGTTGCCGCTCGATGGTCTGCTCGGCGAGCTGGCCGGGTCGATCAACGCCGTGACCCTCGGGCCCGGGCGGCAGTTCCGCAGCGCGATTGACATGAGCCGGCTGGCGCCGTTCGTGGACGCGGCGGTGTCGATCGATCGCACGGCCTGGCCAAACCTCTTCATCTCGTACTACACCTATGGATCAGTGATCGGCCTGGGCCTCGACCTGTCGCTGCGTGATCGCTCCAACGCGCAAACCTCTGGCGATCAGTACATGAAAGCGCTGTGGATGCAGTTCGGCCGGCCGGGTCAGAAGGTTCCTGGCAAGGTGAGCACGCCGTACACCATCGACGGCTTGAAGGAATCGCTGGCCAAGGTGGCTGGCGATCGCGGCTTTGCCAACGACTTCTTCAGCAAGTACGTCGAGGGCCGCGAGGTGGTGGACTACGGCAAGCTGCTCGGCCGCGCCGGCATGGTGCTGCGCAAGCGAGCCGCCGGCAAGGCGTTCGCCGGCCAGCTGCAGTTGCAGGCGGGCGGCAGTTCGTTACGCGTGAATGGCCTGGTGCCTTGGGAGTCGCCGCTCTACAAGGCCGGCGTCGCGCAGGAGGATCAGCTCACCAATCTCGGCGGCGTGGATCTCACGTCAATGGCGGCCTTTGAAGAGGCGCTGTCGAAGCAGCAGCCAGGCGTCGCGGTGCCGCTGCGTTATGTCCGCCGCAGCGGGGAAGTGGTGAACGGCAGCATCACCCTCGAGGAGGATCCGCGGGTCGAGATCGTGACCCTCGAGTCGACCGGCGGCACGCTGAGCGACGATCAGCGAAAGTTCAGGGCATCATGGCTCAACTCGCAAAGACAGTAGCCACGCTCGTCCTGCTCGCCGCCATGGCGCAGGCCTTGCCCTTCAGCTTGTCCGCCGTAGCGTCAGCGGAGGCGGAAGCCCTGGCGAAGGAGGGGCAGGCCATCCGCGCCGTGCCGCGGATCAGCATCGACGAGCTGAAAGTGTTGATGGAGCAGAAGGCGGTCGTCGTCCTCGACGTCCGTGAGCCGGGCTCGTTTGCGAAGGGCCGCATTCCAGGCGCCATCAACATCGACTACACCGAGATCCTGGCCAAAGGCGCGCAGTTCGCCGGCGAGCAGCGGACGATTGTGGCCTACTGCGCGTGCGCGAACGAGATGACCGCCGCGCGCGCAGCGGTCGATCTCGCGGCCAAGGGCCTCCCCGGCGCGAAGGCTCTCAAGGGTGGCTGGGACGAGTGGGTCGCTCGAGGCGAACCGATCGAGAAGTAGTCAGCTGACCGCGGGCGCCATCATCCTGATCGTGCCCTTCACCGCATCCACTTCCACCTCGGCGCCAATCGGCAGTGTGAATTGCTTGTCGATGTGGCCAATCTGCGCGCCATGCCACGCCGGCACGCCCAGTGGCTTGACGTGCTCGACTAGCACGTCTTCGACGGTCAGCGAGCCGAATCCATTGCCGGGATCACAGTCCGTGCAGTTGCCAAAGATCACCGCGCTGGCCTTGGCCAGAATGCCGGCGAGCTTCAGCTGCGTCAGCATGCGATCGATGCGATAGGGCGCTTCTTCAACGTCCTCGAGGAACAGCACGCACTGCGAAAAGTCCGGCAGGTACGACGAACCGACGATGGCCGAGAGCACGGTGAGGTTGCCGCCGAGCAGTCGACCGCGCGCGATCCCCGGCGTCAGCGTGCGGATGCGATTCTGCCGCTGTACCAGCGTGTCATCGCGATCGAATGACTTGTCGTTCTCGAACGTGACGGCATCGCCATCGAACAGCACGCGCTTCAGCCAGCCCACGTTGAAGGCATTCCACTGCGAGATACCGACCGGTCCGTGGAACGTCACCAGTCCCGTGCGCAGGTGAATGGCTGAGTGCAGCGCGGTGATGTCGCTGTAGCCGAGCAGCACTTTTGGATTGCGGCGGATCACGTCGTAGTCGAGCCGCGTGATGATGCGAGCGCAGCCCCAGCCACCGCGGATGCAGACTATGCCGTGAACGTCGCGATCCGCGAACATCGCATTGACGTCAGCGGCGCGGTCCTCGTCGCGGCCGGCCAGGTAGCCGTAGCGGTCGAGCACGTGCGCGCCAACCTTGACCTTGAGACCCAGCGTCTCGAACGTCTCGCGGACAATGTCGAGATCGACGCCGTTGTAGGTGGCTCCGGCGGGATTGATCAGCCCGATGGTATCGCCCGGCTTGAGCCGGGAAGGCAAGCGTGTCAGCGGCGGCGCCGAGCCCTGCGCCGTCAGACGGGTCGTCAGCGCCGCGGTGGCCATGCCGCCCAAAGCGAGAAAGTCCCTGCGCGTAGTCATCGTCTCAATCGCTCCTGTTCGTCTGTCATCCACGCATCCCAACCTGCGGCCGTCACAATGTGGAGTTCGCCGCGCATGCGGTAGTGGCCCAGCCCACATAGTTGCGAGCAGGCGATCTCCCAGTCCCCAGTTCTGGTCGGCGTGAACCAGGTTCGCGTGGTCATGCCGGGCACCATATCCTGCTTCACCCGCATCTCGTTCAGCGTAAAGCTGTGGACGACATCGCGGCTGGCGAGCTGAATGACGGCGACGCGGTCGACGGGCAGCGTGAGGATGTTCAGCAGGCCGATGTCGTCCTTCGCCGCCGCGTCGTCGCGATCGATGCCGAGGGGATTCGACGCACTGATCAGCGTGTTGCCGGTGCGGCCGAACACCCCGTCAGGGCCGGGATAGTGAATGTTCCAGGCAAACTGTTCGCCGGTGATTCGCACTTCAACTGGCGTCGCGCCGGCCGGCGGTGGTGCCACGCGCGCGGACCATGCCGGCAGCGCCTGCGTGGCGAGAATCAGCACGTCGCCGAGAATCACAACGCCGATGGCGAGAAGCGGCCACCGCTTGCGGACCTCTCCTGGTCGTGGTTCTGCGTTAGCGCCGCTGCGGAACTTGATCAGGATGATCACAAACAGCGTCAGCCAACTGGCAAAGATCAGCAGCATATGCCAGTGGATGCCGAGCAGGACGGCGTCCAGCATGGACGCGTGAGCCGAGCCGGGGGCCGGGAGCCAGCGTTCGATCATGCGTTGCGATCCTTGAGGATCCACAATCGCCACGCGAATCGGGCGAGGGCCACTACGACGAAGGCGGTGACCAGGATCAGCGTGCCGACACCGGCACGCACGCCGGCGGCAATGGCCGCGCTTTCAGAGGGTCCGCAGAGGGGGCAACTCATGAGCGGCTACACCACATAAAAGCCGCCCACCAGGATGAGCCAGACGAGCGACAGAAAGATCCAGTAGCGGTGGGTCGCCTCGAGTCGTGCCTGGCGATCGAGGTCGTCGGCACCGGCACCGGCCTGCGCGGCGTCGCCTTGACGGAGGGTGAAGGCGGGTCCGGCCAGCCAGCCGGTGTAGACGGCGCCGCCCAGCACATAGATTGCGTGAATCCATCCGAGCGTGAACCAGCAGGCCAGTTGCAGGCTCGCTGAAGGGATCAGGCCCTTGCGGATCATCACCAGGTCTCCGAGCAGCTTGACGGCGACGAAGGTCAGGCCCAGTGCGTGCGCGCTGATCAGGCGAATGCGCGAACGACCAAACGCGGCGGCGGCACCGACGAGCAGGGTGGTTTCGAGCCACGGGAAGTTCGCGAACCGTTCGGGCCAATCGGTCGCCCCGGCGCGCAGCATGACGTAGGACGAGAACAGCGACCCGAAGAACATGGTGGAGGAGCCAATGAAGAGCCACATCCCCAACCGCCCCGCGCTGGTCCCCGTATCGCCCCGAACTGCCGCCGAATGGATGATTGGGGCCAGGCCCCCAGAATCACCATTTCCGGTGCCCTGGGGCGCCCACTCAAGTGTTTTCGCGCCCCAGGGATTGAAATGGTGATTCTGGGGGCCTGGCCCCAATCCACCATTTCGGTAGGCAGAAACTGCGAGGTTCCAGAGGAACGGGAGTTGGAAGAGGCCCAGCAGAATCGCCGCATACGTCATGTGCGTCTGCCACGCTAGCGTGGGCTGCGCCAGGGCGTAGCTGGCGCCGGCGTCATACAGGCGCCGGTTGACGCCCATCAGGCCGACCGCGAACATCGGCATGAAGATCAGGTTCATGCAGACCAGCGATCCCCAGAAATGAATCTTGCCCAGCCGCTCGTCGAGCAGGCGGCCGGTGATGCGTGGGAACCAATGGTAGATGCCCGCGAACAGCGCGAACATCGTGCCCGGCGCGACCAGGTAGTGAAAGTGCGCGACGACGTAGTAGGTGTCGTGCAGCGTGACGTCGCTCGCGGCAAGACCGAGCGGCAGGCCAGTCAGGCCGCCGATGCCGAACATTGGCAAGAACGCCAACGCGAAGAGCATCGGGGTGGTGAACCGGATGGAGCCGCCCCACAACGACATCACCAGCGACGAGATCAGGATCACCGACGGAATCGAGATGATCATCGTCGTGATCTGAAAGAACGTGCTCAGCGACGTGCCCATGCCGCTCAGAAACATGTGATGTGCCCACACCACCATCGACATGCCGGCCATGAACAGCACCGAGCCGACCATCAGGCCGTAGCCCCACAGCGGCCGCCGCGCATTGACCGTGATCACCTCGGCCACGATGCCCATGGCGGGCAGGATGAGGACGTAGACCTCCGGATGCGCCAGAAACCAGAACAGGTGTTGCCAGAGCAGCGGGTTGCCACCGCCCATCACCCCCTGCAGCGGCACGCCGCCGATCACCAGGCCGGTCGGCATGAAGAAGCTGGTGCTGGCCACGCGATCCATCAACTGCAGGATGGCCGCCGCCTGCAGCGCGGGAAACGCCAGCAGCAACAGCAGCGCCGTGACCAGCTGCGACCAGACGAAGAACGGCAGCCTGGTCCACGTCATGCCCGGCGCGCGGCCCTGCACGATGGTGACCAGCATGTTGATGGCGCCCAGCATGGACGACACGCCGATCAGGAAGATCCCCACCAGCCAGAAGTTCTGTCCGGCGGTGGCGATGACGGCGAGCGGCACGTACGAGGTCCATCCGGAATTCGCGGCGCCGCCCTCAACAAAGAAACTCGCGACCATCACGACGCCGCCCGCGAGATACAGCCAGTAGCTGACCGCGCTCAGCCGCGGGAACGCCATGGCGTTGGCGCCGATCTGCAGGGGGACGATGTAGATGCCGAATGCCGAGGCGGCGAGCGGGACGACGGCGAGGAACACCATCACCGAGCCGTGCATCGCCACCAACTGGTTGTAGAACTCGGGCAGCATGATGCCGCCGGGCGCGTTGGCCTCGCCGAGCATCGGGACGATCCACGCCGGCAGCGGCTGGCCTGGCCAGGCCAGTTGCCACCGCATCAGAATCATGAGCAGGAACCCGACCAACAGGAAGAAAAGGGCGGTCAGGCCATACTGCAGCCCCACCGTCTTGTGGTCGGTCCAGCGCACTTGGTGATTGTAGTGGGCTTGGGGGCTTGGGGGCTTGAGGGCTTGAGGGCTTGGCGACTTGGCGGGTTGGCTGCGCAAGGCCTTGGGGCTTGTACAATACGACCACCATGAGCCGTTCCACACTTTCGGTCGTTGTCTGTGCGCTTGCCCTTGCGGTCACGACCACCAGTTCACTCGGCGCACAGGCCCTTGAGCCGATCCGCTACACGTTGCGCTTCCCCGCGCCGCACACGCACTACGTCGAGGTCGAGGCCGCGATCCCCACCGCCGGCCGGGCCGACATCGAGGTCTACATGGCGACGTGGACGCCGGGTTCGTACCTGATTCGCGAGTACGAGCGGCACGTCGAAGCGGTCACGGCAGCGAATGGCTCCACCCCGCTGCGGGTGGAGAAGTCGCGGAAGAACCGCTGGAAGATTACGACGCAGGGCGCCCGCACGGTGACGCTGCGTTACCAGGTCTACAGCCGCGAGATGACCGTCCGCAACAACTGGGTCGAGGCCGGCTTCGCCATGCTCAACGGCGCGCCCACGTTCCTGACGCTGCCCGACGGCGGCAAGCGGCCGCATGAAGTGACCGTGGAACTGCCCGCGGCCTGGAAGGGCGTGCAGACGCCATTGATGCCGGTGGCCGGCACCGCCACCACCTTCCGCGCCGACGACTTCGACACGCTGATCGACAGCCCCATCATCATCGGCAATCCCGTCGTCCGCGAGTTCACGGTGGATGGCAAGAAACACGCGTTGGTGCTGGAGGGCGATCCGTCGCTGTTCGACGCCGATCGCGCGGCGATCGATGTGAAGAAGATTGTCGAGGCGGGCCGCAACGTGATGGGGCCGCTGCCGTATCCGCACTACTACTTCCTCAACATGGTGGTCGAGACCGGTGGTGGTCTCGAGCACAAGAACAGCTTCCTCACCATGTCGGGGCGCTACACCACGCGCACGCATCGCTCCTACATGGGCTGGTTGGGCCTGGTCGCGCACGAGTATTTCCATAACTGGAACGTGAAGCGGCTGCGTCCGGTCGAGCTGGGGCCGTTCGATTACGAGAACGAGAACTACGTCAAGACGTTGTGGGTGGCCGAGGGCTTCACCGATTACTACGCCGAAGTGCTGCCGCGCCGCGCCGGCCTTGCCACGCGCGAGGAGTTCCTCGACGGCCTGTCTGATTCGATCGAGGCCGTGCAGACCACGCCGGGCCGGCTGGTGTCGCCGGTGAACATGTCGTCGTACGACACCTGGATCAAGCAGTACCGCCCCGACGAGAACACCGCCAACACCAGCATCAACTACTACCCCAAGGGCGCGGTGATCGCGTTCCTGCTGGATGCGAAGATCCGCAAGTCGAGCAACGAAGCGCGCACCCTCGACACCGGCATGCAGTGGGCGATGCAGCGCTACTCCGGTGACAAGGGCTATACGCCGGACCAGTTCTACCAGGTCATGAGCGAAGCGGCGGGCAGCGACCTGAAGGGTTGGTTCGCCAAGACTGCCGAATCGACCGAGGAACTGGATTACACCGAAGCGCTCGACTACTTCGGCTTGCGCTTCCGTCCCACCGACCCGCGCAACGCCCGCGCCTACCTCGGCGGTGGCACGCGAAACGACGCCGGCCGCCTGATCGTCACGTCGGTCCGCCGCGGCACGCCCGCGATCGATGCCGGCCTCAACGTTGATGACGAGATACTGGCGATCGATGAGGTTCGCGTGCGCGCGGACGGTTTGGTCGCGCGGCTCGATCAGTACAAGCCGGGCGACCAGGTCACGTTGTTGGTCGCTCGCCGCGACAAGCTGACCAGGATCGCGGTGACCCTGGGCGCTGAGCCTGGCCGCGCGTGGCGCCTCGAAGTGCCCCCCACCGCGACCGATGCGCAGAAGGCCCGGCTCACCGCGTGGATGGGTCAGTAGTCGAAGCCGACACGTCTCGACCGGGACAATCGGGCGCCTCCCAACCATTCCCGGCCAAACTCCGTCTATTCACCGTGGCTATGCAATTCATGCTTTGCGGCGTGCTCGCCGCCCTTGTTCTTCTCGTGCCCACCCTGGCAACCGCGTCGGACGAACGGCGCGTCAACACCGTGGCGATCGAGGCGATTGCGGTGCCGGCGACCAGCCCCATTCTTGTCGACGGCAAGCTGAATGAAGAGATCTGGCAGCAGGCGCCGGTGATCAGCGAGTTCGTGCAGCGCGACCCGGCAGAGGGCCAGGCGCCGACCATGCGGACCGAGGCGCGGGTGGCCTACGACGCCGGCGCCATCTACGTTGCCGTGCGCGCGTTCGATACCGATGCCAGCCGCCTGGTCGGCATTCTCACGCGCCGCGACCAGCGATCCCCCTCTGACTGGATTCGCATCGTCGTGGATTCCTACTTCGACAAGCGTTCGGCCTATGAGTTTGGCGTGAACCCGGTTGGCGTGAAGACCGACCGCTACTACTTTAACGACGGCCAGAGCGACGAGAGCTGGGATGCGGTATGGGACGTCGAAGTGGCGAGAGACGCCGACGGCTGGAGCGCGGAGTTCCGCATCCCGTTCTCGCAGCTTCGCTTCAACACGCTTTCGGGCGGCCCCGTCGGGTTCGCGGTATTTCGTGAAGTCGGCCGTCTCGCCGAGACCTCGAGCTGGCCGCTGGTTTCGCGCAATGCCAACGGCTTTGTCTCGCAGTTTGGTGAGATGCGCGGCTTGAAGATGTCGGGCACGCCGAAGAAGTTCGAATTGCTGCCCTACTCGGTCGGCAAGCTCGACACGCAGCTCGCCGATGCGAACGACCCGCTCAATCCGTCGACCGATCCCGGCGCGACCTTCGGCCTCGACATGAAGTACGCGGTCACGCCTGGTCTCACCCTCACGGCGACCGCCAATCCCGACTTTGGCCAGGTCGAAGCCGACCCCGCGGTGGTCAATCTCGACGCTTTCGAGACGTTTTTTCCTGAGCGGCGGCCGTTCTTCGTTGAAGGCTCGGGCACGTTCCGTTTCAACATGGATTGTAACGACGGCAACTGCACGGGCCTGTTCTACTCCCGTCGCATTGGCCGCGCGCCGCAGGGTTTTGCCGACGCGAAAAACGACGAGTTCTCCAGGGCACCCGATTCGGCCACCATCTTGGGCGCTGCCAAGCTGACGGGGCGGCTGGCTGGCTTCTCGCTGGGGGCCTTGACCGCAGTCACGGCGCGCGAAGATGCCGAGATTGCCGGACTCAACTCGATCGGGCGCCGCGACCAGACGGTGGAACCCCTCACGGGCTACACGGTGTTGCGCGCGCGCAAGGAATTCCGCAACCAGTCGTCAATTGGCGTGATGACGACCTCCACCAATCGCCAGCTGGATGACGCGGTGTCGTTCCTCTCGAAAGACGCCCTGGCGGGTGGCCTCGACTACGACCTCCGTTTCTCGCCGAAGTACAACCTGACCGGCTACTGGGCCGGCAGCCGCATTCAGGGCAGCACCGAGGCCATCACCCGGTTGCAGGAGAACACCGTGCACGGCTTCCAGCGTCCTGATGCCGACTACGTCGAGCTCGATGCCGACGCGACGACGTTGCAGGGCCATGCCGGATCGCTGGCGTTCGGCAAGATCTCCGGAGAGAGAACCCGGTTCAGCTCGAACGTCGGCTACAAGAGTCCCGGCTTTGACAGTAACGACCTGGGCTTCATGCGTCGCGCCGACGAGAAGACGGTCAGCAACTGGTTCCAGTGGCGCAACTTCACGCCTGGCAAATACGTCCGCACGCGCAACTTCAACCTCAGCCAGTGGGCGGCGTGGAATTTCGGCGGAGATCGCCTGTACTCCGGTGGCAACGTCAACTCGCACTGGACCTTCACCAACTACTTCAACATCGGCGGCGGCTTCAACGTCGATGCCGCGCCGTTGCGCGACCGCAGCACGCGCGGCGGACCCGGTGTGCTCGGCAACCCGGGCAAGAGCTTCTGGTATTACGCCAACACCGACAACCGCAAGAACCTGTCGTTCTACTACAACGGCGATCACGGCGGCGATCAGTTCAACTCGGTGCGCCACGGCTTCAGCCCCGGCTTTAACTGGCGCACGTCTTCGTCGATGTCGCTCAACATGAGTGTCCGCTACAGCATCAACAAAGACGACTCCCAGTGGGTCAGGAACGTCGACCTGAAAAATGGCGCCACTCGATATGTGTTCGGTCGCATCGACCAGAAGACCATGTCGTTCAACACCCGCTTCAACTACACGATGACGCCCAACCTGTCGTTGCAGGTCTACGCCGAGCCGTTCGTGTCAGCGGGTGAGTATACGAACTTCAAGGAGTTGGTCGACGGCCGCGCCGCCAATTACAGCGACCGCTATCGTCCGCTGAGCTACGACGGCAACCCCGACTTCAACATCCGCTCGTTCCGCACCACCAACGTGCTGCGCTGGGAGTACAAGCCGGGCTCGTCGCTGTTCGTGGTGTGGCAGCAGGGCAAGTCGGACTACCAGAACTTCGGCGACTTCCGCTTCGGCCGCGACTTCGATGGCGTCTTCTCGGCGCCTTCCCACAACGTGTTTCTGATCAAGTTCAGCTACTGGCTCAACATGTAGGCGCGGCCCGCCCGCTGTGTTGTCCGCCATCGCCGATGCGGCGGCGGAAGCGCGCCGGCCCGAGGGTGGGTCAGCGCAGGCTTCGCTTTGCCCACATCCTTGGATCGAAGCTGAACGGCTCGGGTCGGTCGATTACCAGTCGACGAAAGTCTGCATGCGCAGGGTTGAGCAGATAGTTCCGCTCATGCGGAATCACCGCCGACGGGACCGACAACGCCACCGCTTGAGTTGCTGCCAGCCAGTCAGCGCCGAACCGGCCCAGTGCCTCCGGCGCCGGGTAGTGCCGCCAGTCACCCGGCAATTGTTCGACGGCGACTGAATGAATCGACAGGCCGTCTCCGACGTCAACGCAAATGGCGACGAGGTCAGCCGGCTCCAGATCGGGGTCGGTGTGGACGAAGCGCTCCAGTGCCGCGAGTGACAGCGTCGCGGAGGCGTAGACGACGGCGAGACCCGTTGGCGTCCAGCGGCTGCCGTATCGCCTCGCCCCTTCGCCGTCGAATGCGGCGTGGGTGGCGGCGGCGATCCGCCACAAGCGCACTAGCCGACCACTCCGTGTTCGAGCCTGCCCAGCACATCTTCGATCTGACGGGCGCCCAGGTCGGTGTCTAGCAGCCCGAGCGGCGGCTCACCATTCAGTGCCCGGTTGGGGCGCCTGAGCCACGCGGCGGCCTTCGCTTCGGTGCCCAACGCCGCCAGCGCGTGCGCCGCGATGCGCGCGAGGCGGTAGAGGCGGTCTGATTCGCCGGCGTCGAGCTTGCGGTCATGCCGGCGACGCGCGAGCGTGCGCAGCGGCACATGCAGCAGGATGGCCGCCTCCGGTAACGACAGGCCGAGGCGTTCGCGAATCGATTCCAGTGCCTGGTATGGCAGTCCGGTCCTGACCCGATCCCGGAGTTCGGCCGGGTTCGGCAGCGTGCGGCCCTTGAAGACTCTCGCCCCGCCCAGGACATCGATCACATATTCAGCGGCGGTCATTCGGAACCCTCTAGAGTGGCATTATACAACATGCCAAACGGCACTGCTGCGCTACGTCGCGTCGGCCGTCGACTCCCCCCACGGCTAACGGCACGAGCGGCAGAAGGCAGGCGCCGTCGCGCTGTTGAGCGAAGGCGGCATGGGCTGGATTGGCGTTACCATGTTGCGGCAAGCCCACATGGTGACCCACATGCACGCTCGAACCCTCGTCCTCGTCCTAGTGTTGCCGTTCGCCGCCGCCCTGTCCGCGCAGGCGCCACCCGGCAGCCTCACACGGCTGCTTGAGTCGCAGCTGGCGGAGTTCCCGGCCCGAACCGGCCTTTACGTCAAGCACCTGGGCACCGGCGAGGAAGCCTCCGTACGCGGCGATGAGTCGTTCAGCAGCGCCAGCGTGATCAAGCTCGCGATCATGGTTCGCGCGTTCCAATTGGCTGACGAAAAGAGGCTCGACCTGGACGGGCGCGTCACCATCGGCCGTGCCGACCTGCGCGATGGCAGCGGCGTGCTGCAGTATCACGACCTCGGCCTGAACCCGACGTATCGCGATCTGATCACCGAGATGGTGATCACCAGTGACAACACGGCCACCGATCTGATGGTGCGAAAGATTGGCGGCGTCGAGGCCCTGAACACGTGGCTCAAAGCGTCCGGGTTCACGCAGACGCAGATGGTGGGACGCGGGCACGAGTACCGCAAGAAACTGCTGACACTCATCAATCCCGAGTTCGCGGACCTGACGGCCGAAGAGACCACGGGGCTGCAATATGCCTCGCAGGAGAGCGCGCTGTTTGCCCTCTACACCGACCTGTTCACTGGCGCGCGGGCGAAGTGGGTCGCCCTGGTCCGCGACCCGGCGAATCGTCGCACCTTGGCCGGCTACCGCAGCCGTCTCACGGTGCAGGACCGCGCCTACTGGCTCGGCGACATGACGCCGCGTGAAACGGGCCGCCTGCTCGAGGCCATCGAACGCGGCACGCTCACGTCAGCGGCGAGCGCCGCCGCGATGAAGACGATCCTGGGTCGTCAGCAGGCCGGCAGCCGGCGTATTCCACACTTCCTGGACGTGCCGGTCGCACACAAGACCGGCGACAGCGCCGTGATTGCCAACGACGTGGCGCTGGTGTCGGCGCGCTCCGGCACGGTGATCATCTCGTTCTTCGTCAACGGCGTCACCGGGTCGTACGGCGAGGCAGAGGATCGGATGGGTCGAGCCGCTCGCGCCATCGTCGACTACTTCGACGGCGTTTCGCCGCCGCGAGCGCCCTCGCCGGCAGGGTTGCCGCAGTACGAGCGGACGGTGCTGCTCGAGTCGAGTTCTGAGACCTCGGCCAACGTGAGCATCGGCGACGTTAACGGCGACGGCAATCCCGACATCGTGCTCGCGAAAGGACGCCACTGGCCGCTGGTGGACCGCGTGCTCCTCGGGGACGGCCGCGGCGGGTTTCCAACCGCGCACGATCTCGGCACGGCCGCCGACCGTTCGTACTCCGGCCATCTCGTCGATCTCGACGGCGATCGCGATCTGGATGTCGTGATCAGCAACGACCGGCCTGATCCGAAGCTGGTCTACCTGAACGACGGCACCGGACACTTCAGTCCCGGGTCCAGCTATGGCCAGGCCGAGTGGCCGACCCGCAACGCCACCGTGGTGGATCTCAATGCCGACGGTCTCGCCGACATTGTCGTGGCCAATCGCACCGGCGACCGTCCGGGCGCCAGCTACATCTGCTTCGGCAAGGGTCGCGGCCAGTTCGACGCGGCGTGTGAGAAGTTCGCCACTGAGTCGGCCACGACGATCACGGCCGCCGATGTCACCGGCGACGGCCGGGTCGACCTCATCGTGCCGCACCGCGACGGCGGGCAGAGTCATGTCTATGTCAACGACGGCAAGGGGACGTTCGCGGGCGCAGCGCGCGTGCCGTTCGGGCCCGCGACTGCCAACATCCGCATGTCGGCGGCTGCCGATCTGAACGGCGATGGCCGGCAAGACCTGGTTGCGATCGACCAGGAGACGGGCGTGGCGGTCTATTTCGGCGAGGCGGGCAATCGTCTGTCGGCGGCCGTGCCGATCGGCCTGGGCGACAAGGCGCCCTACGCCCTCGCGCTCGGCGACCTCGATGGCGACGGCAAAACCGACATCGTCGTCGGCTACATCGAAGCGCGACCCGCTGTGTACTTCAACGACGGATCCGGGCGCCAGTTCACGCCCGTGCTGTTTGGTGACGATCAGGGTACGGCGTATGGCCTGGCGATTGGCGACGTCGACAAGGACGGCCGGCTCGACATTGCGGTGGCGCGTTCCGAGGCACCGAACGTTCTCTACTTCGGCGGCGCTGCGGGTCAGCCGACTCGCAGTCCAGCACCGACCAGGCGCGTGATTCAGCCCGCCGGCTACAAGCCCACGCCGTCGCCGCTCGTACCGGGCATCCTGGTGGGCGACACGCTGTACTTGTCGGGCAGCACTGGCGGTGATCCGGTGTCGGGCCAGTTGGTGCCCGGCGGCCTCGATCCCGAGTTGAAGCAGATCATGACCAACGTCCAGACCGTGCTGGCGGCGGCCGACATGACGCTCGACGACGTCGTCGCTGTCACCACCTATCTGGCCGACATGCGCGACTTCGCCAGGTATAACGAGCTCTACAAGTCGTACTTCCCGAACGGTGCCTATCCCACGCGTTCCACCGTGGCCGTGACGGAGCTTGCGCGCGGGGCGCGGCTCGAGATCACGATGACGGCCGTGCGCAGCAAGTAGGCGGCGCCTTACCTCAATCGAGACAGGAGTTCGTCATGAAGCGAGTTAGTGCGATCGTTGCGCTGGTGATCTGCCTGTGGTCCGCCTCGCCGTTGTCGGCGCAGGGGCCCGCGCCTGCCAATCCGCTGTGGCATGAGCAGAAGGTCAGGAACTACCTGCCGCACATGACCTCGCCCGAAGTCGCAGACTTGCTGACGCGCACCGACATGGTGATTCTGCCGGTGGCGTCGCTCGAGCAGCACGGCTTGCACGGCCCGATCGGCACCGACTTCCTGAGCGGCCTCGAGCGCGCCAAGCTGATCGCGCAGAAGACCGACGTGCTGGTGGCGCCGATTCTGTTTCCCGGCAACTCGCCGTATCACATGGCGTTTCCCGGCACCATCACGCTGCCGGCCGAGACGATTCAGCTGGTCTACTTCCAGGCGGCGCAGAGCCTGCTGGCGCACGGCTTCAAGCGCTTCCTGATCCTGAACAGCCACGCCGGCAACACCGCCATCGTGCAGTACCTCGTCGACCGCATCAACCAGGAGACGGCGGGCATTGCCGTGGAATTGGACGATGCCGCGCAGCCGTTTCGGCCGCGCGTGACCCGGCAAGGGGCACCGGCGTTCGACCGGCACGGCGGCGTGAGCGAGACCTCGCGGTCGCTCTACCTGACGCCCAACCTGATGAACATGAGCGTGGCCCGCACTGCGCCCCTGACGCTGCGCCCGCATCTTGAGGCGATGCTGCCGGAAGTCGTAGCTGGTGACCCCACCGCAACGCGCGTCTTCCTCGCCGAGTCGCTCAAGGCGGCGGCGACGGGGAAAGGTACATCGACGAAGGACATGACGGAGACCGGCGTGTGGAGCGCGCTCGACGTCAGGACGGCCAGCGCGGAGCGCGGACGTGAAGAAACGGAAGCATCAGTCAACGCGGCCGTGGCGTTCATCGAGCGCTGGAAGCAACTGCGCTCGCTCGGGGTCAAGTGAGGCGGCCGGGCTCCTGCGGCGGCGGGCCGGCTGCTGCTCGAGGTGCTTGAGCACCTCGAGATACAGGTCTTCGACGATGCGCTCCTGGGCCTTGCCGGTTTTGGCGTAGTGGTCGAGGCCCGGGGCGGCGTTGATCTCGAGCACCCAGTAATTCCTGGCTGGTGCGTCGATCGCGCCCGCGATCATCAGGTCGACTCCGCACATGCGCAGGCCCATGTCCCTGGTCAGCGCGACGGCAATCTTCTTGAAGTCGGGATGCACGATGGCGGTGACGTCGACCGAATCGCCTCCCGTCGACAGGTTGGCGTTATCCAGCAGGAAGATGCGTTCCTTCCGAGCTGGCACCGAGCGAAACGTCAGGCCCTGATGCCTGAGCTTCTCGAGTATCCGAGGGTCATCGGCCTTGATCTGGGTATCGCGTTTGGCGAGGAGAAATGCGCGCTGCTTGTCGCGCAGCAGTCGTCTGATGGTCGATCGACCATCGCCCACGACATTCAACGGGATGCGCTCGTAGGCTGACACGATTCTCGAATCGAGCACCACGAGCCGGTAGTCACGGCCGCTGACCGGTCGTTGAACAAGGGCGACCTTGTCCGTCTTGAAGATCGCGCGCATCGCCCGGTAGAACTCCTGCCGGTTGTGGACAAACGCCACGCCCACGCCCTGGCTGCCGCTATTGGGCTTGATCACCACCGGGAAGCCCAGCGTCCTGGCGTAGCGATAGGCCGCATCGATGTTTCGCGCCGGCGACCCGATGGCTTGTCCCCAGTGGTCCGAGTAGAACTTCCTGGTGCCGGGCACGAGCGGGTAGCCCATCTTCGCCATGAAGAAGTTGGCCCAATCCTTGTCCTTGGCAATGTCCGAAGCGCCAATCGGATTGAGATCCAGCGTGTTGTAGCGGAAGTAGGAGCGCCGGCCATTGGCGAAGGTGATCTGTCCGGCGATGCGCCACTGGGGCTCGACCAGCACGGTGGCGCCGATGCGCGGCGCGATCTTCTCCAGCATCCGCGCCAGCACCAGGGCTTCTTTCTTCAGCGCTTTCGACATCGCGACAACTGTACCGGAGTTGCCCGGTCCCGGCTATGATCGGACGGTGTCGATTCGCCAGAACATTCGCGACATCTTTCATGGCGCCGCCTACGGCGCCTACGAGCGCGAGTTGCGGATCCAGGCGGCGGAGCTGAACGACCTGTTCCTGTTGCTCTGCTACATGGAGATCGTCGGGCTCCCGAATCCGGCCACGCTGTACCTGCTCGACGTCTATCCCTACCTGCTCGAGCAGTTCCACATCTGGCACAAGCGCATGGGGATGGCACGGTCGCCCCTCGGCACGCTGCCCTGTTGCTAACCATGCGTCACCTGCTCGACAAGAAGGTGCTGTTCTTCGGCGGCAAGGGCGGCGTGGGCAAGACGACCAGCGCCTCGGCGACCGCGCTGGCCGCCAGCCGCGCCGGCAAGCGCGTGCTGCTGGTGTCGACTGATCCGGCACATTCCACCTCGGACATCTTCGAACGCGAGATTGGTCCCGAGCCCGTGGAGCTGTTGCCGAACCTGTGGGGGCTGGAGATTGACGGCGCGCTCGAATCGCAGCGCTACGTGGCCAACGTCAAGGAACAGATCAAGGGTCTGTTCGGGCATCACATCCTGAAAGAAGCGAACAAGCAGATCGACCTGGCCGCCAGCATGCCCGGCGCGGAGGAGATGGCGCTGTTCGATCGCATCGGCGGACTGATCCGCGGCGAAGACACCCGCTTCGACTTGATCATCTTCGACACCGCGCCGACCGGCCATACCCTGCGGCTGATTCGCATGCCCGAGCTGATGGAGGCGTGGATTCGCGCGCTGTCGCGCTCGCGCCAGGCCATGCTCGGCATTGAGCAGGACGACAAGACCGATCCGGTGTTGATGTCGCTGACCGAGCGCCTGCACGGGCTGCGCGAGTTCCGCGCCCGGCTGCTCAGCCCGCGCATCAGCGCGTTCATGCTGGTGCTGGTCGCCGAGCGCCTGCCAATCGAGGAGACCGCTCGCGCCCTTGAGCAGCTGAAGCAGGCCGGCGTCACGGTTGGCGGGTTGGTGGTGAACCGTGTGCTGCCAGCGACCAGCCCCGACCCGTTTCTGCAATCACGACACTCGCAGGAAGTGATCTACCTCGATGAGATCGACCGCCGGTTTGCTCACCTGTCGCGAATCCGAGTCCCGCAGTTAGCATCAGATGTCCACGGTGTGAAGACGCTTGAAGCGTTGTCTGAAATCCTGGTCCCCTGAGCCTGATCCCTGGAGCCCGTCCCCAATGACCTTCGCCCGACCCGCCGCCTCTGAATTTGCCCCGTTCTACGCCGGCTACATCGCCAAGGTGCCCGACAGCGGTCCCTTCACGATGCTCGCGAACCAGATTGCCGCCTTCGAGACCCTGCGCGGCCTGTCCGATGAGACCGGCGACCACCGCTATGCCGAGGGCAAGTGGAGCGTGAAGGAAGTGATTGGCCACATGGCCGATGCCGAACGGGTGTTTGCCTACCGGCTGCTGCGCATCGCCCGCGCCGACCAGACGCCCCTCGCCGGGTTTGATGAGAACGCCTGGGCCGAGATCGCGCCGCACGGCCAGCGTGCGATCCCCGAGGTGGTCGACGAGCTGATCGCCGTCCGCCGCGCCACCATCACCCTGGTCGGATCGCTCGACGAGACGGCCGCCGGCAACATCGGCATCGCCAACCACAACCCGGTATCAGGCCGTGCCATCTGCTGGATCATCCCCGGGCACGCCGAGCATCATCTGGGCATCCTGCGAGAGCGCTACAGCGTCTGATCTGCAAACAGGAGTGCTCCTCCTGACCGCCTGTTACCTCTGCTGGGCGCCAGGCGTCACGGGCGTGAGGCGCGTGACGCCCGCGGTGACCGATTCCACCTTCGTGCGCGAGTAGGCCACGGGAAAGTAGGTCCCCTGCGCCCACAGCTCGAAGAGGTCGCGATAGTGCGGGCTGTCGGGGTCGCCAGACTGGCCCGGTGTGTTCATGCCCACCGTGTTGTCCCAGTCGTCGGTGTCGGCGATGATCTTGAGCGACCCGCCGGCGGCCTGGTTGTCGGTGCCTCCGGTCGCACTCACCGTCATGCCATCCCCGCCTCGCGGCAGCGGCCCAACTTCCAGTTTCGCGCGCGTCGTGGCGTTGACGGCTTCCGACAACGGGTGTCGCAGCAGCGCGTGATGATATTTCTCCTGCCCATACGTCCACGCCTGCATGTCGGCGCCGAATCGCCTGGTCAATTCGTCCACGGCCTCGTCCATGCTGCGCGTCACCAGCGCATCACGGCCGGCGATCGGGTTGGCGCCAAAGCGACCATCGGGTGCGTGCAGCCAATCGATCACTCGCTTGGTGGACACGATATTGGCCCCCACCGCCTTGATGGCTTCAGCCGGCACGACCACTTGCCTGGCATTGGCGAGAATCCGCCGCTGCCACATGGCATAGACTCCGGCGGCGACCGAGTCTTTGTCGAGGACGAAATCCCAGGCCGTGAGCAAGTCGCGCGCCTTCGCGCTGGCGGCGTTTGTGAACGTCACGCGCCGAAGCAGCGGCGTCAGCGCCCGCGCGACCACCGACAGGTCGTCGTTCTGCAGCCGTGTCATCTCGGGAACGGTGAACAACCGGCCCGAGCCAAGCACTTCGCTGATGCGCGACGCGCGGAACGCGTCGGCCCAGTTGGTGACGTGCAGCAGATTCTTGTAGGGATAGTCATCCGGCAGCAGGTAATTGTTGGCGGTCACGATGAAGCCGCGTGACGGGTTGGTTTCATGCGGCAGCGACTTGATCGGCAGGTAGCCATCCCACTCGTATCGCCCATCGCCAGGCACCGGCAGCACGCCGCTCCAGTTACGCCTGATGGGCTGGATGCCGGCCGCCTGCCAGCCGATGGTGCCGCTGCGATCGACCCACACCATGTTCTCGGACGGCATCTGGCTGAAGCTGCAGGCTTCGCGGAACTCGTCCCAGGTGGTCGCCTGGTTCATGCGAAGGCTGGCGAGGTACGGCGCGCTGCCGGGTTCCATCCAGCCGGCGCGCAGGGCATAGGCCTTGCGGTTGGCGCGGTCTTCGAACACCACCGGCCCGTGACGCGTGTACTTCAACTCCACCGCTTCGGGCTTCGCACCCTTGACGGAGATGGAGTCCGCGATCACGCGCATCGGCTCCCAGCCGCCCTTGTAGCGATATTCGTTGGCATTGGCCGGATTGGTGTCGTAGACGTACAGGTCTTCGGCGTCCTGCCCGAAGATGGTCAGGCCCCACGCGCCATGCTCGTTGTGGCCAATCGAGACGCCTGGCAGCACCGGCTCGCCACCGCCGATCACGTTCCAGCCCGGCGCCACCAGGTGCACCCAGTAGCGCAGCGATGGCGCTGCCACGACCCGATGCGGATCGTTGGCGAGAATCGGCTTGGTGCTGACGGTCTTCGCTCCCGACACCACCCAGTTGTTGGAACCGATGTCGCGCGGATCGGCGTCGAGTGACAGCGGCCCCGCCGGGTCGGCTGCGATCTCATTCGCTCCACCACCGGCCAGCATCGTTGCTCCGCGGTACTCCGGCAGCACGTCTTCGGGCTTGAACTGGATGCTGGCGCGAAACGCCGTGTAGAGGTCCAGCACGTCGTCTGGAAACGTCTTCGGGTCGATGGCGGCATCGAGCTCGAAACGGGGATCGCCGCCCTGGAAATACAGCAGGTCCCGCGTTCGCTCCAGGCCAATCGCCTTGATCGTGCGCATCGACCGCACCTCTTCGCCGGCGTTCGACGCCAGGGCCTGGTGGCGCGAAATCACCACCGCCGGTGTCCACCGTCCCGGCTTGATGCCGAGCATTCGGAACTCCATCGGCAGCAGTGCGGCGTTCTTCTCGGTCTCGTCGATGTAGGCGTTGACGCCGCGCACATACGACTCCACGATCAACTTTCCGCGCGGGTGATAGCGGTTCAGCTCCTCGTCGAGGTCGCCGCGATACATGTGAAGACGAGCGCCCTGGTCACGCTTCGCTTCGCGCGGCCCCAGCATCTCGGCCACGGTGCCCGTGGCCTGCCGGCGCCACATCTCGAACTGGAACAGCCGGTCTTTCGCCGCCGCATACCCTTGCGCAAAGAACAGGTCGGCCTCGTTCCGGGCGTAGATGTGATTGATGCCCCAGCGGTCGCGCAGAATCTCCACCGGCTGGCTCAGTCCCGTCATCCGGATGGTGATGGCCGGCGCTTGCGCCGAAACCGCGCTGCCGGCCGCGGAAACCGTGAGCGTCAGGAACAGGGCTCTGGCGAGGGCTTGTGGCGTCATGACCCGCAATATACTGCTAGTAATGAGATTTGCCCCCGAGTACGTCGCGAACGTACTCAACGAGAACTTCGAAGACGCCAAGAAGCTGCTGCTCGCGCCCTTGATGTCGATTAACTACGCCCACCTGGTGATGCTGGCCGAGCAGGGCATCGTCACCAAAGACGATGCCCGCACCCTGCGGGCCGCGCTCGACGGCATTTCCGTCGACAGCGTCCGCCAGGTGCTGTACGACGGCACCTACGAAGACCTGTTCTTCTACATCGAGCGCCTGATCAAGCAGGCGTGCGACGAAGATGTCGCCGGCCGGCTGCACACCGCACGCAGCCGCAACGACATCGACATGACGATGTACCGGATGCGGCAGCGAGAGTTCATTGCCGCGCTCGCGTCGGCGACCCTGGACCTGCGCGAGTCGCTGCTGGTGCTGGCCGAACGCCACAAGCACACTGTCTACGGCGCCCACACGCACACCCAGCCCGCGCAGCCCTCGACCATCGCCCACTATCTGCTGGCCGTCATCGAACAGCTCGAGCGCGACACCACGCGCATGGCGGCGGCGTTCGAGTCGACCAACCGCAATCCGCTCGGTGCCTGCGCCATCACCGGCACCGGTTTTCCGATCGATCGCAACCGCACCAGCGAGCTGCTTGGCTTCAGCGGACCGACCGGCAATACCTACGGCAGCATCGCGACCGTGGACTATCTGCTGGAAAGCGTGTCGGCCACCAGCATCCTGATCGTCGGCCTCGGCCGCGTCATCCAGGACTTCTTGCTGTGGTGCACGATGGAGTTCGGCTACCTGCGCCTCAGCGACGGCTTTGTGCAAGGCAGCAGCATCATGCCGCAGAAGCGCAACCCGGTGGCGCTGGAGCACGCGCGCGCGATTGGCAGCAAGGCCGTCGGCCAGGCCCAGGCCATCACCACGGCCGTCCACAACACCCCCTTCGGCGACATCGTCGATACCGAGGATGATCTGCAGCCGCTGGTGGCGTCGATGTTTGGTGATGCGACTCGCATGGTGACGCTGGTGGCCGCGGCCATGAAGCTGGCTGACTTCAACGTTGAGCACCTCGCATCGCGCGCGTCGCACGGCGGCACGACCATGACTGAGCTGGCTGACACGCTCGTGCGGGACCACGACCTGCCGTTCCGGTCGGCGCACGGCATTGCCGCGTTGCTGCTGAAGGCCTTTACCGAGGACCCCAACGTGTCGCTGTCGGCGGCGCTGCGCAGCGCGTCGAGTGCCATTCTGGGCCGGCCGATCGAATACGCCGAGGCCGAGTTGCAGAAGGTGCTGAGTCCCGCGCACTTCGTAAGCGTTCGCAAGACGTACGGTGGCCCGGCGCCTGAAGAAACCGGTCGCGCCATCGGTGTCTCACGGCGCCTGCTCGACGGCGATCGTGAAAGCTGGAGCGCGCGGCGAGAACGCCTCGACCGCGCCGAAGCCGATCTCAAGCTGCGAGTGAAAGAGTTATGACCGCCATGTCGCGCACCTACATCAGGGTAGCGGTCGTGTGGGTGTTCACACTGGCCGCCTTGTACTTCTTCCAGGTTTACTTCACCCGCTGATGTCCGCCATCGACTGGGGAATCATCGTCGTCTATCTCGCCTGGCTGGTCTGGGACGGCATTCGGCTCAGCAAGAACACCACCGAGATCGAGGGTTACTTTCTTGCCAGCCGCAGCCTGCCGTGGTGGGCCGTCGGCCTGTCGGTGATGGCGACGCAGCTGTCGGCCATCACGATGATTGGCACCACCGGCCAGGGCTACGCCGTCGGCATGGGCCTGCTGCAGCAGTACTACGCGCTGCCGATCGCGATGATTATTATCGCGGTCACGTTTGTCCCGTTCTTCCACAACGCGCGCATTTTTACCGCCTACGAGTATCTGGAGCGCCGGTTCGACGCCAAGACGCGATCCTTCACGGCCCTGTTGTTCTTGTTCTCGCGGGGCATGTCGACTGGTGTGGTCATCTCCGCTCCGGCCGTCGTGCTGGCCGTGATGCTCGGCCTCGACGTGACGACGACCTGCCTGCTGCTGGCGCTGCCGACTGCCGTCTACACGATGTTCGGCGGCGTGCAGGCCGTGGCCTGGACCGACGTCAAGCAGATGTACTTGATTGTGTTCGGGCTGGGCGCCACCTGTGTCGCCCTGATGCTCGGCCTGCCCGACAACGTCGGTGTTGGCGACGCGTTGCGCATTGCCGGCACCACCGGCCGGCTGCAGGTGTTCGACTTCTCGACCGACCCGAGTGTTCGCTACACGTTCTGGACCGGAACCATCGGTGCGCTGTTCCTGTTCCTGTCGTACTTCGGCACCGATCAGAGCCAGGTGCAGCGCTACCTGGCGGCGAAGTCGATCGACCAGGCGCGTTCGTCGCTGTTCATGAGCGCCTACTGGAAGATTCCGCTGCAGGCGCTGGTGATGTTCATCGGCGTGTTCATGTTCCTGTTCTACCTCTTCACGCCGCCGCCCATGCTGTTCAACCGCGCCCACGATCAGCGTGTGCGCGAGAGCGCGCGCGCTGGCGAGTACGCTGCTCTCGAACAGAAGTTTGGCGAGGCGTTTGTCGCGCGCAAGACCGCAGCCGAGCGGCTGGCGGAAGCCCAGCGCGGCGGCGACTCGGCCCTGGCGGCATCACGCGCCGCCGACTTCAAGGCCGAGGAGCAGAACGTGCTCGGCGTCCGCGCCGAGGCGGTGTCGCTGGTCAAGGCGGTCTCGGGCGACGCGACCTACAACGATATTAATTACGTGTTCCCGACGTTCGTCGTCACGCATCTGCCGGTCGGCCTGATTGGCCTGCTGATGGCGGCGATCTTCGCGGCTGCCATGTCGACGGTGGCCGGCGAATTGTCGGCGCTGTCCACCTCGACGGTGATCGACTTCTACCGCCGCTGGGTGAGGGATGATGGCGATCAGGCGCACCTGTTGTGGGTGTCGAAACTGGCCACCCTGTTCTGGGCGGTGTTCGCGTCGATTGTCGCGATTTGGGCGGCCGAGCTGGGCTCGCTGATCGAAGTGGTGAACCGCTTCGGGTCCTTCTTCTATGGCTCGATCCTGGGCGTGTTCCTGCTGGCGATTGGCTGGTCACGCGCGAACTCGACGGGCGCGTTTACCGGCCTCATCACGGGCATGGCCGTCGTGGGATGGGTGACGGCGAACACCTCCATCGCCTTCCTGTGGCACAACTTGATCGGCGCCGTGGTGGTGTTTGTCGTGGGCATGATTGTCAGCGAGCTGACCGGCCCCCGCAAGAACCCCAAGGAAGTGGCGACAAACCTTTAGGTTTGTCCACGCGCCATGGCCGGCCGCCCGATTCTCGTCGCGCTCGTCGCCGTGATCGCGTTGATGGTCGCGTCGTGGATGCTGGGCGAGTGGATCCGGCAGCGGAAAGACAAGTAGCCGGGTCCCGGGCCCCGGGATCAGAGTTTGTCCAGGTTCTCTTTCCCGATCACCACATTCCACGCCAGCAACTCGTACTGCGCCACGCCGGCCTGGTAGTACGGGTCGGCGTCGCGAATGGCGTCGAGCGCCTGCTGTGGATTGTCGTCTGGCACGCGCACCAGGAACATGCCGCCGAAGCGGGGTTCGTGCGGGCCGCCTGCGAGCATGACGCCATCTTCCTTGAGCTTCCGCTGAAACGCGCGGTGAGCTTCCTGGTGGACGAGCACTTCTTCAACGGGCCGACGGTAGCGGACGATCACCATTCCATACATGGGGAAGAGGATACTCGGAGAAATGGATGAATGGGGCCAGGCCCCCGAAATCACCATTGGGCAGTTGATCGAAATGGTGATTTCGGGGGCCTGGCCCCATTCATCCATCGGTGGTTAGAATCTGAATGTCCGCACGATCTTGGCAGCGCCGCGGCGGTCGAGCGGCTTGAAGCCGCGCGTGGTCTCCTCCAACCAGTTCTGCGTCCAGATGAAGAACAGGTCGTTGCCCGGCTTCTGGATCCACCGGAAGCGCAGCTGCCAGCCGACCGCGCCGCTTTCCGAGTCGTACTGCACGTTGTTGGTCAGCGAGATCCACGGGCTGAACTGCGTGCGCGCGTCAACGCGATAGAGCCGCGTGGTGAAGGAACCCTCGGGCAGGTCGACGTCGTTGTATTCGCTCACCAGCTGCACGTACACGCCCGGTCGCGGCCGCAGGTTGACCTGCAGGTTGAGTTCACGACGGTCGCCATCCCAGAACGGGCCAAATGAATATTCGAGGCGACCCGAAACCTTGCGCCGCGAGGCCGCGTTGTACTCCATCTGGTAACGCTGCCACTCGTAGCGCTGGCCGAAGGGTAGGACCACGCCGTCGCTGATCTCGAAGTCCTCATCGAGTTCTTCGGTCTGACGGAACACGTCGAACTGCACGCGGTCGCCGCTATGGAACTCGATCTCCAGCGGCGTCACGTGGATGCTGCGGTCAACCAGCCGGTTGTCGAGGCTGAGGTTCAAGTCCATCTGTGCCTCGAACTGGAAGCCGCGGATGAACGGATGCTGTCCCAGGCGCGGATTCCATTCAGCCTCGGGACCCCATTGGCGGTAGTTGCGGCGCGGCGTGAAGCCGACTGCGGAGTCGTACGCGGCCTGGTACTCCTGGAACCCGAGGCTCGCGCTCCACGGATCTTTGTCGACCCCGACGCCAAACCCGAAGGCGTCGCTGCCGCCGAACGGCGGCTGCGCGCCGTCTTCGGTGAGCTGAGCAGGTTTGGTGGTGTGGATGTACCAGAGATTGGAATCGAGGACCGATCCGCCGACGAAGTTCGGCGTCGCCACGGTGACGTCTGCGGCCAGCGTGTGACGGGGATCGACCAGGGAATCGCGCGGCGCCCGCCGGGTATAGAGCACGCCGGCGCTCGACTGACTGCCAACGCGACGACGCACGCGGGCCACGGTGAAGTCTTCACCCTTCAGCTGAACCGGCACGCCGCTCCCGGTCAGGTCTTCTTCGCTCGTGCTGACGTGCAGGAAGCCGACATCCTGCCGGCCGATTTGCCCGATCAACTTGGCGCCGAACACAATGGGCTGCGGCTCACCGGCATTGAGGCCAATCCGCCGGCTGAAGAACGGGCTGGCGTCACCGCTCGGAAACGAGAAGAAATTCGCGCCGTCAAGGAAGAACTCGCGCTTCTCAGGAAAGAACAGCGGAAATCGCGTCAGGTTGGTGCGACGTTGGTCGACCTCGGTTTCGGCGAAGTCGGTGTTGATGGTGAAGTTGGCCTTCAGCGCCGGCGTCACGTTGTAGAACGCGTCGAGGCCGATGTCGTAATCGCCAGTGGTATCGGGAATGCCGCGGCCAGGGGCGTTGCCCCCCGCGCCCAGCGCGAACGGCTTCAGGTCGAGGCCAATCCCTTGCGAGATGTCCTGGATGCCGTTCACACGCCCGGCATTCGACATGCGCGTCAAGCCTTCGTTGCGCAGCCAGCCGGTCCACAGGCTCTCTTCGTTCTTGCGCTTCACGGTCCGCTGAAAGTTCGCGCCCCAGGTCGTCGAGTTCGGATCGAAATTGAGGGTCTTGAACGGGATCTCGATCTCCGCCGTCCAGCCGGCGCTGCTGCGACGCACGCGCGCGATCCAGATACCGTCCCACGACTTGTTCATCTGTCCGCCGAAGCCGCTGCCACCGGTAGGTCCGGTGATCAGGCCATCGCCCATGGCGCCCGAGGGATTAATCTCGAAGAAATAGCCCGAGCGGCCGTCCAGGAACGGGTCGATGGCCCACATGAAGCGGTCGTCTGCCGAAAACGGCTGGTCGCGCTGCATCTGGTTGCCGAGCAGCCGATCCGGCTCGGAATCAAAGCAGGTGACGCCCAGGATGATGCGGTCCTGGTCGAACACCACCCGCACTTCGGTGCGCTCGCTGGCCGGTTGCCCGTTGTCCGGGTCGCGCTGCCGGAAGTTGGTGGCCGGGATGGCGGTCTTCCACACCGCCTCATCCGGCGCGCCGTCGACCACAATGGTGTCGGCCTCACCCAGGCGAACGGCATGCACTTCGGGTCGCGGGCTTTGGGCCGAGGCGACCTGTGGCGCGAGAACAGAAACAACGACGAGGAGCAGGAATATAGGCAAGCGGTGCTTTCTGGACAATAAGCTGTCTATGATACGACTATGTCCTCGCTGACGTTTCTCGGAGCGGCGCGCACCGTCACCGGTTCCAAGCACTTGCTCGAGGTCGATGGGCAGCGCATCCTCTTCGATTGCGGCCTGTTCCAGGGGCTCAAGGAGTTGCGTGAGCGCAACTGGGCGCCGTTGCCGGTGCCGCCAGAGTCGATCGATGCCGTGGTGCTGACCCACGCCCACCTCGATCACACCGGCTGGTTGCCGCGCCTGGTCGCACAGGGATTCAGGGGCCGCATTCATTGCACCGGCGGCACCGCCGACCTGTGCCAGCTGGTGCTGCCAGACGCCGCCCACATCCAGGAAGAAGACGCCCGGTTCGCCAACAAGCGTGGCTACTCGAAGCATCATCCCGCGTTGCCGCTCTACACCGGTGAAGACGCGGCCGAGGCGCTGTCGCGGCTGCAGGTGTCGCCCTTCAGGCAGAAGTTCGCCATCGCCAATGGCATCGAGGCCGAGTTCATCAACGCCGGCCACTTGCTCGGCTCGTCGTACGTGCATGTGCGGCGCCAGGCGAAGGCCGGCGCCAGCGCGGGCGCCGGGGTCCTGTTCGGTGGCGACCTTGGCCGATACAGCCGGCCGATCCTGCCCGATCCGTCACCGGGCGTCGAGGCGGACGTCTTGCTCGTCGAGTCCACTTACGGCAATCGCGCGCATCCCGTGGAAGACGACGGCGAGGAACTGGCGCGGATCATCGCCGACACCTTCGCCCGTCGCGGCAAGGTGATCATCCCGGCGTTCGCCATCGGCCGTGTCGAAGAGCTGCTGTACTGGCTGTTCCGGCTTGAGGATCAGAAACGCGTCCCGGTGATGCCGATCTACGTCGACAGTCCCATGGCCATCAAGGGCATCGAGTACTACCAGACGCGCACCGACGAACTGGATCCCGGCATCGAGTTCATTGGCCGTCACCTGCAACGGTTCACCGCCACCAGTTCGGCGCAAGAGTCGAAGGCGCTGGTCCAGGACGACACGCCCGCCATCATCATCGCCTCCAGCGGCATGGCCACCGGGGGCCGGGTGGTGCATCACTTGTTTGCCGGCTTGCCCGACGATCGCAACACCGTGCTGTTTGTCGGGTACCAGGCTGCGGGCACGCGCGGGCGCACGCTGATTGAAGGTGGGCGTTTCGTCAAGATGTACGGCCAACAGGTGCCGGTGCGCGCGAAGATTGCCAAGATCAACGGCATGTCGTCTCACGCCGATGCGACCGAGATCATCCGCTGGTTGCGGACGTTCCCACGGGCGCCGCAGGCCACGTATCTGGTGCACGGCGAACCACCAGCGCAAGAAGCGCTGAAGGCACGCATTGCCACGGAACTCGGATGGCACGTTGAGGCGCCGGCCCAGGGCCAACAAGTCGACATCCCTCTCTAAGACACAGACACCATGAGATCAGACGCGACCCCGGTGGCCTCGGCGCAACCCACCCTTCGGCCCAACCTGCTCGAGCAAATTGACGATGCGGCGGTGGTGCAGCTGTATGCGGATGGCTTTGACAAGCTGACGTTGAAAGAGAAGACGTTGGTGTGGCACCTGTATCGGGCCGCCATCGCCGGCCGCGATATCTATTACGACCAGCGCCATCGCCACAACCTGGGCATGCGCGACCTGCTCGAAGGTGTCGTCAGGCACGGTGAGGGAGTGCCGGCGGAAACGCTGGCGGAGCTGACGCGCTACACCAAGCTGTTCTGGCTGAACACCGGTCCCTACAACAACCTGACCGCCCGCAAATTTCTGCTAAACCTCGATCGCCTGCGCTTGACCGAGGCGATGACCTTCGCCGCCCGCAACGGCGCCGATTTCAAGCTGGCCGCTGGCGAGTCGATCGCCGATCGGGTCGAGAAGTACGCGCCGATGTTCTTCGACGCCGACTTCGAGCTGATGGTCACCAACAAGACCCCCGGTGCGGGGCAGGACATTCTCGCGGCGAGCGCCAATAACCTGTACGACGGCGTGACCATGGCCGACCTCGAAGGCTTTGCCGAGAAGCATCAGCTGAACTCCCGCCTCGCCATGCGCGATGGCGCGCTTGTCGAGGAGGTCTACAAGGTGGGCGGCCTCTACGACGCCCACATCCGCCGCATCGTCGGCCACCTGCGCGAGGCGCTGCCGTTTGCGCCACCGGCACTGGGTAAAGCCCTGGCGGCGCTGATCGCGTTCTACGAAACCGGCACCGACGCCGATCGAGAGGCGTTCGACATTGCCTGGGTGCAGAATCGCGATACCGCCGTCGACACGATGAACGGGTTCATCGAGGTCTACATGGATGCCCGCGGCATGAAGGGCGCGTGGGAGGGCATTGTCTACTATGCCAACCACGAGCGGACCGCGAAGATTCAGGCGCTGGCGACGCACGCGCAGTGGTTTGAAGACCACCTGCCGATCGAGCCGAAGTATCGCAAGCCCACAGTGCACGGCGTCTCGGCGATGGCGATCGAAGTGGTGATCGAGATTGGCGATTCCGGCCCGATCACGCCGATCGGCGTGAACCTGCCCAACGACCAGCGTATTCGCGAGAGTCACGGCAGCAAGTCGGTATCGCTGTCGAACGTGCTCGAAGCCTACGAACAATCGATGCCCGACAGCTATCGCCAGGAGTTCGCGTGGGACGAAGGGGAAGTGGAGCGAGCGAAGCGGTGGGGTGCATTCGCGAGCGAGCTGACCACTGAGATTCACGAGGTTCTCGGCCACGGTTCCGGGCGCATGGCCGATCACATTCAGGTGACGCCGCAGGATCTGCTGAAAGAGCAGTACTCCGCGCTCGAAGAATCGCGCGCGGATCTGGTGGCGTTGTACTACGTCGCTGATCCCTGCCTGGCCACCATCGGGCTGGTTCCCGCTGAGGATCAGTTGGCCGTGGTGCAGGCCGAATACGAAGCCTACGCGCGCAATGCGCTGGTCCAGTTACGCCGCGTTCGCATTGGCGCGCAGCTGGAAGAAGACCACATGCGCAACCGGCAGGCGATTGTTCATTGGTTGCTGGCCAATACCAAGGCCATCGACGTCCGCCGGCGCGACGGCAAGACTTACTTTGTGGTGAACAACACCGACGCGTTCCGCGCTGGGGTGGCCACGCTGCTGGCCGAAGTGCAGCGGATCAAGTCGGAGGGCGACTACCAGGCCGCTCGCGAGCTATTTGAAACCTACGGCGTGCATTTCGACCCGGCGCTGAGGGACGAAGTGGTGGCCCGCGTGGACCACCTGAAGCTACCGTCGTATACCGGCTTCGTGATGCCCAGGCTGGAGCCGGTGACCGACCCGTCAGGCGCGATCACTGACGTGAAGATCTCGTATCCTTGCGATCTCACGACGCAGATGCTCGAGTATTCGGAGCGAAAGTGGGAGCGAAAGTGAACCTGCTTCACTTTTACGGGTTACGTAAATCGATGCAAAAACTGCTAATCGCTTTCCTCTGTCTCTCGACTCCGGCTGGTGCCCAGTCCCTGCAAGAGCGGATGCTTCAGGCTGAAGATGCCCGCCCGACCACCGAGGCGGGCCTGGCGCCGCTGATGGAAGGGCTGAAGGGCAACGGCCGGCGCACGGCGATTCGCGCCATTGGCCGGCTCGAACGGCCGGCGATGATTCCGCTGATCGCGCCGGCCCTGGCCGATGGCGTCGGCATTCGTGCCGAGGCCGCCAACGCGCTGGCGCAAATGGCCGGGACCCCGGCGGCCGTCGTCGAGGTGCAGAAGCTGCTGATCGACCGCGCGGGCGTCGACGCGAACCTGAACACCTGGGAGCCCTGGGGCGAGATGGCGGCGGCGCTCGGTCGCCTGCCATACGACACCACTGAGCAGGTCGTGGCGGCCGAGGCCGTGCTCGTGACCGGACTCCCGTCGCCCGATTCGATGAACGACGTCGACGCGGCGGCGTTGATTGGCGCCGCTCGCGGTCTGGAGTCGCTGGCGCGCACGGTGCGCGGGAAGAAGCTGCCGCCGCTTGGTTCGCGGACGTGGGACTTGCTGCGGTGGGCGGCCACTGCCCAGCGCCCGGCGGCGGATCCGCGCTCGGTGTTGACGCGGCGACTGGCGATGGCGGCGCTCGTCACCGGTAACCAGGTGACGGCGTCGGTGATCGAACGTGGCCTGCTGGATGTCGATGCCGAAGTGCGTCGTTTCGCCGCGGCCGGCCTGGTGACCGATGCGGCGATTGACGAGCGCGATGTCCTGCTGAAGCGCGCGCTGGCTGACAAGGATCCGCGGGTGCGCCTCGAGGCGCTGCGCGGCTGGGCTCGCCACCTGCAGAAGACGTCGTGCGCGCCGGTGCGGGCGGCGCTGAACGACCCCGACATGCACGTGCGCGTGCAGGCGATCGATCAGCTCGGCACGGGTTGCCCGGCAGCCGAGGGGCCGTCCAGTCTCGCGACCATCGTCGCCACGCTGTCGACGCAACCACGACTGTGGCACGCACCGGCGCATGCCATCGTCTCCCTGGCGCGGACGCAACCCGACGAGGCGCGCAAGGCGCTGCCGCGCTTTGTCGAGCACCCGACGTGGCAGGTCCGAATGTATGCCGCGCGTGCCGCCAGTGTGCTGGGCGCCACCGAGACGCTGACCGCGTTGATGGGCGATCCGGTCGACAACGTCCGCGAAGCCGCCTTGACGGCGCTGGTCGAGCTGAAACGTCCCGAGGTGCTGGCGGCCGCGATCGACTCGCTGGTTCGCACCGACTATCAGCTGGTGCTGACCGCCGCGCGCGCGCTTGACGACAAGACCTACGCACCGAAGGCCACCACGCCGCTGCTCACCGCGCTCGGCCGCATCACCAAAGAACACAAAGACACGTCGCGCGATCCCCGCCTGGCGATTCTCAACCGGCTGCAGAGCCATGGCGATGCGTCGCAGGCGATTCACCTGGAAGGCTACCTGAGAGATTTCGATCCCGCGGTGGCCGCCAAGGCCGCCGAGATCCTGACCGCCTGGACCGGCCAGCCGCGCACGGCGACGCCGCAGCTGCTCACGCCCCCTGGCGTGACCATGGCCGCAGTCAGTGCCTTGCGCGGCAAGGCGCTGCGCTTTCACATGACCGGCCGTGGCATTTTCGACATTGCGCTCGACGTCGATGCGGCGCCGCTGACGGCCCTGCGCATTGCCCGCCGCGCCGGCGAGGGCTACTACAACGGGCTCACCTTCCACCGCATTGCCGCCAACTTCGTGATCCAGGGCGGCAGTCCGGGCGCGAATGAATACACCGGCGATGCCTTTTTCATGCGCGACGAAGTGGGCCTGCATCTGCGCGCCACCGTCGGCATCTCCACGCGCGGACGTGATACCGGCGACGCCCAGATCTTTGTCAACACCATCGACTCGCCGCGGCTCGATCATCTCTACACCGTGTTCGGCACCGTGACGGCCGGCATGGACGTCGTCGACAGCATTCTCGAAGGCGATGTCATTGAGCGGGTGGAGCTGGTTACCCGCTGAATGACGTCTTCGCGCCTGCCTGCCAGTCTGGAACCCAACGCCCTGTCGCGCGCGATCGACGCCAAGCGGCGTCGCGGCGTCGCGGTCGCCGACCTCACGGAATCGAACCCGACCCGCGTCGGCCTGTCGTATCCACCCGCCCTGCTTGCTGATCTGGCCAGCCCGCTGGCCTTGGCCTACGATCCGCTGCCGCTCGGCCGGTGGCCGGCTCGGGCCGCCGTTGCCGCCGACTTCCGCCGGCGCGGCATCGTCATTTCCGCGGATCGGGTGGCGCTGACGTCGAGCACCAGCGAGGCGTACTCGTTGCTGTTCAAGCTGTTCTGCGATGCCGGCGATGCGGTCCTGGTGCCGCGGCCCAGCTACCCGCTGTTCGAGCACCTCACGCGTCTTGAGTCTGTTACCGCCGTGCCGTACGATCTCGAGTATCACGGCACCTGGCGCATCGACATCGATTCGGTGCGGCGCGCCGCCGGGCCGAAGGTGAAAGCGCTGCTGATTGTGTCGCCCAACAACCCCACGGGATCGTTTCTGCATCGCGACGATCTGGCCGCGCTGGCGGAATTGTGCGTCGCACATGACTGGCCGATCATCGGTGACGAAGTGTTCGCGGACTATGGTCTTGATCCGGCGCCGTCAGCGACCCACGTGATGGCGGCGAGCGAGGTCCTGAGCTTCAGCCTCGGTGGCCTGTCGAAGTCCGCAGGCCTGCCGCAGGTGAAGCTGGGATGGATTGGTTTCGGCGGTCCGCCTGCGAAAGTGGATCAGGCCATGGCCGCGTACGAAATTGTCGCCGACACCTACCTCTCGGTCTCGACCCCAGTCCAGGTGGCCGCCGCGTCGTTGATTGAACAGGGCGCGCTCGTGCGCGCGCAGATTCTGGCCCGCGTTCGCGAGAACCTGGTCACGCTACGCCGTCTGGCCGTGGACTTCTCGTCCGTGACCGTGTTGCCGGTTGAAGGTGGCTGGTCAGCCATTCTGCAGGTGCCGTCGGTCCGCTCCGAGGAGGCGCTGGCGCTCGCGTTGCTCGACCAGGACGATGTGCTGGTGCATCCGGGATACTTTTTCGACTTCCCTCGCGAAGCGTATGTGGTGGTGAGCCTGTTGCCATCGCCGGCGGTGTTTGGACCCGCGGTGACACGTGTGCTGCGTCGTGCGTCGGTGGAGGTCTCCGCGTGAGACAGCGGCAAAGCGGCATCAGCGTGCCGCTGTTCGCGCTGGCGTCGACGCACAGCTGGGGCATCGGCGAGTTCCAGGACCTGGCGCTCTTCGCCAGGTGGGCCGCCGAGGCCGGGCAGTCAGTGCTCCAGATCTTGCCAGTCAACGAGATGCCGCCGATCGAGCGGTCGCCATACTCGGCGATGTCGGCCATGGCACTCGACCCCATCTACATCGCGCTGCCGCAGGTGATCGATTTCGCCGGCCTGGGCGGCGAGCTGGCGATGAGCAATGCCGAGAGCGCGACGCTGAGGACCATCCGCCAATCACCGCGCATCCAGTACGTGGCGGTGCGGCAGTTCAAGGACCACTGGTTGCGGCGATCGTTCGAACGCTTTCTGCGGCTTGAAGTGGCGCGCGGCTCGCCGCGGGCCCGCCGGTTCGAGAGCTTCATCGTCGACGAGAGCTGGTGGCTCGACGAGTACGCGCTGTTCCGCGCCCTCCACGCGCAGCACGACGAGCGGCCCTGGCACCTGTGGCCCGAGCCGCTGGCGCGGGCGCAACCGGCGGCGGTAGTGACGGCGCGCCAGGCGCTGGAGATGGAAGTGCGCTACCGGATGTATCTGCAGTGGATTGCCGCGGAGCAGTGGGCCGACGCCAAGCGGCGGACGTGGCCGGTGCGGATCTTCGGCGACTTGCCGTTCATGAACTCGGCCGATAGTCCCGATGTCTGGGCGCGGCAGGGGGAGTTTCGCTTCGACGCCAGCATCGGCGTGCCGCCAGATGCCTTCAGTGAGACCGGTCAGGATTGGGGACTGCCGCCGTGGCGCTGGGAGGTGATGGCGGCGACTGACTTCGCCTGGATGCGGGCCCGTGCCCGTCGTTACGCAACGCTGTACGACGGCTTCCGCATCGATCACCTGGTCGGCTTGTACCGCATGTACATCCGGCCGATCGACAAGAGCGTGCCGGCATTCTTCGAACCTGGTGACGAGCCGAGCCAGACGGAGTTGGGGGAAACCATGCTCGGCATTCTGGGCTCGGGATCGCCGTCGCCCGCGCTGATTGCCGAAGATCTCGGGGTGATTCCTGACTTCGTGCGCGAATCGATGGCCCGGTTGGAGCTGCCAGGCATGAAGGTGCTGCGATGGGAACGCCACTGGGATCACACGGAACCGGCGTTGATCGATCCGGTGGAGTTTCCGGAGTGCTCGGTCGCCACGACTGGCACGCACGATATTGAGCCGCTGGCGGCCACGCCGGAAGGCGCGACCGATGAGCAGCGCGCGGTGGTGCTGCGTTCGTTGCTCTCGGCCGGTTCGAGCCTGACGCTGATTCCACTGCAGGACGTGTTCGGGTGGACCGAACGCATCAACACACCCGCCGTGGTCGATGACATCAACTGGACCTGGCGCCTGCCGTGGCCGGTCGACACCTGGCTCGATGATCCTCGGACCGTGGCGCCGGCCGATCGCCTCCGCACCTGGACCCGCGACGCCGATCGTTAGGAACCATGACTGAACCCGAAAACGGCGGCGCCAGCGCTCCTGAAGTCCCCATTCCCGCGCCGACCCTTGACGGCGCGGTCGCGTGGTTGAACGTCGCCGCGCCGATCGATCTCTCGCAGCTGCGTGGCAAGGTCGTGGTCCTCGATTTCTGGACCTACGGCTGCGTCAACTGCATGCACATCCTGCGGGATCTCAAGACGCTGGAGCAGCGCTTTCCACAGGAACTCGTCATCATCGGCATCCACTCGCCGAAGTTCACCAACGAGAAGCTCACCGAGAACCTCAAGCGCATCCTCGTGCGCTACGAGATCGAGCATCCGGTCGCCAACGATGCCAATCACGAGATTTGGCGTCGCTACGGCGTGCAGGCCTGGCCGACGCGCGTGATCATTGATCCGGCCGGCAACCTCGTGGGCACGGCGATGGGTGAGGGCAACCTGGAAGGGTTCATCAGCGCCATCCGCACGGTGGTTCGCGTGTTCGACCCATCGACCCCTGAGTTTGCCCAGTCGCTCAGGACCAGCGAGCACGTCATCGACCGCACGCCGCTGGCGCTCGATCTCGAGCGGACGCGTCATGCCGATCGGCCGCTCCTGTATCCAGGCAAAGTGCTCGCCGACGCGGCCACGGCCCGGCTGTTCATCGCCGATTCCAATCACAACCGCATCGTGGTCGCTGCGCTTGACGGGGCAGTGATCGAGACCATCGGCTCCGGCCTTCAGGGCGACAACGACGGCATTTTCTCGCAGGCGCGCTTCTACCGTCCGCAAGGCCTTGCGCTCAGTCCCGACAACGAGCTCTATGTCGCCGACACCGAGAACCACCAGATTCGGGTCGTCAACTTCCAGGCCCGAGCCGTTCACACCGTGGCCGGCACCGGCAAGCAGGGCGCCTTCAGCGGCGATGGCGGGGATGCCATGCGCATCGACCTCAACTCACCGTGGGACCTGGCGCTGAAGACGGGCATTCTGATCATCGCCATGGCCGGTCCGCACCAGATCTGGGTGGTCGACCTGCTGCACGACAGCGCCTATCCCTATGCCGGCACTGGTGAAGAAGCGCGGAAGGACGGGCCGGTGAACGTCGCCACCTTCGCGCAGCCCTCCGGCCTCGCGCTCGACGGCAACACGCTTTATGTCGCCGACGCCGAAGCCAACAGCGTCCGCGCGCTCGACCTGCCGCCCGGCAACATGGTGACGACCATTGCCGGTGGCGATTTGTTCAAGTTCGGTGACGAAGACGGCAAGGGCGATGCGGCGCGGCTGCAGCATCCGCTTGGGGTGGCAGTCTATGCCGGCCGCGTGTTCATTGCTGACACCTACAACCACAAGATCAAGATGCTCGACCCGGCGACCCGCCAGGTCACGACCTTCGCCGGAACCGGAGTGGCCGGCTACGTGGATGGTGCGGCGACGTCGGCGCAGTTCTTCGAACCGGGCGGGTTGTCGGTGAGCGGCGACATCCTCTACATTGCCGACACCAACAATCACGCGATTCGGACGATCGATCTCGTCACCAAGACCGTCAGCACCCTGGAGATCACCGGCCTGACGCCACCGGCGACATGGAGTTACCTTCGTGGCACATTTACGTAAATGTGGTAATGTGCCCGGATGGCCACCACCCCGGACCGTCGGGCGCGACTGAGCATCGACGTTTCCACCACCACCCGCCGGCGTATCCGCCTCGCCGCCGCAAAGCACGACCAGTCGATTCGCGACTACGTCGTCGGTGCGCTGCAGGAGCGTTTGCGTGAAGACCTGGGCGGTGACGAGACCTCGGAATCTGAGACCCTGACCGAGCGCGCCGACCCCGTGCTCGGCGACCTGTGGCGAAACGCCAACGACCAGGTCTATGACGACCTATAAACGCGGGGATGTGGTGCTGGTGAAATTCGTGTTCGCAGACGAGAAGAGCATCAAGCAACGGCCCGCCGTGCTGGTCAGTGCCGCGCGCTACCATCGCAGCCGGCGTGAAGCCGTCCTGGCCGCCGTCACCAGCAACGTCGACCGCCTGCTCACCGGGGATCACCAGATTCGGCAGTGGCAGGCGGCTGGCCTGCCGCTGCCATCGATGGTCACCGGCATCATCCGCACCATCAAGCAGGAAATGATCGTCAAGAAGCTGGGCGAGCTGCCACCTGCCGACCTTGGCGCAGTCGACGAACAGCTGCGGCTGATACTCGCCCTGTAGTCCGCCAGCCGCATCTCACCCGAGGTTCCCATGCTCTCAGCAGACACTCCCCAGTCCCAGAACTCGACGGGCACCGACCGCATCACCCCAGCCGGCTGGCGCATTGTGCTGCTGGCCAGCCTGGGCGGCACGCTGGAGTTCTACGACTTCGTCATCTTCGGCGTCTTTGCCCGGGACATCGCCGCTGCGGTCTTTCCCAGCGAGTCGCCCATCGTCTCGTTGATGCTGGCGTTTGCCACCTTTGCCGCCGGCTACCTGGCCCGCCCGCTCGGGGGCATCATCCTCAGCCACTACGGCGATCGCTACGGCCGCCGAAAGGTGTTCCTATGGTCGGTGTTCGTGATGTCGGCGGCGACGCTCGGCATGGGCCTCGTCCCCTCGTATGCCTCGTGGGGCGTGTGGGCCAGCGCGTTGATGGTGATGCTGCGGCTGCTCCAGGGGTTCTGCCTCGGTGGTGAACTGCCGGGGGCTCTGACCTATGTGGTCGAGACGGCGCCGCGCATTGCCCCGCTGGTCTGTGGCGTGGTGTTTTCATGCGTGACCATGGGCGTGGCCGCCGCGACTGCGGTCAGCCTGTCGGTGCGCACCTGGCTTGATCCGGCGCTGGTGCCCGTCTACGGGTGGCGCATCGCCTTCGTGATTGGCGGCCTCGGGGGTGTGCTCAGCTTTGTGCTGCGGCGTTCGCTCGAAGAATCGCCCGAGTTCGAGCGCATGCGCAGCCTCGCCTCGCGTCAGCCCTTCCGTGAACTGCTCCGCACCCATCGCCCGCACGTGCTGGTGGGCTGCGCTGTCCTCGCCGGCACCGCGTGCTTCAACGGCCTGTTCTTCTCGCACATGCCCGCGTACCTCGCCGGCGTGCTGCAATACGACCCGCGGCAAGCCGTGTTCTCGCAAACCGTCGGCGTCCTGGCTTCCGCCGCCGGCATTCTCCTGACGGGCTGGCTCGGCGACCGCATCGCCCCGCGTCACCTGTTGCGCATTGGCGTGGCGCTGCTGCTGGTGTTCGCCTATCCGTTCTACCTGGCGCTGGAGTCTCGCGCGATCAACCTCACGCTGCTGCTGGTTCTGGCCGGCCTCGCTGCTGGATTCACCAACGGGTCGTTCGCGGTATTGCTGACTGACCTGTTTCCCACGCGTATCCGCTTCACCGGCGTGGCCCTGGTGTTCAACGTCAGCTTCACCGTTTTCAGCGGCACCGCGCCGCTCGTCGGCACCTGGTTGATCCGCGAGACGACCCAGTTGGCATCTCCCGCATTCCTGATGATCGGCAGCGCCGTGCTCGCCTTGCTCGGCAGCATGTGGGTGGATCGCTACGGCGGCAACGTCTTGAAGGCGCAATCGTGAACACCTCATCCGCGCAGCCGAGTACAATGCCGTGATGTCACTTCTTCCCTACGCGTGGCCGTCGCGCCTCGAGCGGTTACGCTCGCTGGCCCGGACGACGGCCGTCGCGTCAGGGGGGATGCTGGTGGCCTTCCACGGTTGGCTGTTCGCTGCGCAGGCGGCAGAAGGCCGTCTCGACGATCCGTGGCTGGTGTTCCGCTGGGTCGTCGCCGCTGGATTGGTCGCCGCCCTGGCCGCCATTCGGCGTGGTGGGGCATCCGTCTGGAGCCGTCCGGGCATTGCCATCTGGGTGCTCGCCGCGTTATTGCATGGCCCCGCGGTCGCCAACGACTTCAGCGACCCAATCAACGCCCTCGCGCTCCCGGAAACGGTCGCGACGTCAGTCCTGCAGCAGCTGGTGTCGGTGTCGGCCCTGGCCATCACCCTCTGGATGCTCGCCGGCCTGCTCGCGCGCCGCGATCGTCACGCTCGCCTTTATACCGGCCTGGTCGTCGCGCCTTCGCGCGCCGGCATCTTCGCTGCCGGGTTCTCGCCGCGTTACTCCTCTCGCCCCCCTCCGCGCTCGCGTTAAGACCGGTTTTTCTCGTCAGTCTTAATTCGTTACTTTGAACTCGTCATTCGAGTTCGCGGAGCCTTGTCATGCGTACGATTCGTTTGCTCGTATTTGCCGCGGCGTTCTTCGCCGCCGTCCCGAGTTTTGCCGCTACTATCCGTGGCTCGGTGTCTGACTCGACCGGTGCGGCCGTGTCGGCCGCTCGTGTGGTGCTTCGCGTGGTCGCCACCGGCCAGGAAACGGTGGTGGAGTCTGATGCGCAGGGCGCCTATCGCTTTGACACGCCGGGCACTGGTACCTATCTCGTGATCGTCACGCGCGCGGGCTTTTCCGAAGCCGCCCGCACGGTGGTGGTCGATCAGGCCAATGCCGACGTTGACGTGCCGTTCTCGCTCGAGATCGGCGCGCTGAGCGCCGAGGTCAGCGTCACCGCGAGCCGCGCCGTGCGCGAAGTGCGCCAGATCCCGCTGCACGTCGAGAGCCTGTCGGCCGCCGCCATTCAGCAATCCAACCCGCTCTCGACCGGCGATGCCCTGGCGGCCGCGGTCAACATCACCCCGGTCGGCAACGGCCCGTTCGGGGTTCGTCCGCGCCTGCGCGGCCTGGACTCGACACGCATGCTGGTGCTGGTTGATGGTGAACGGCTGAACACCGCCCGCCAGGCCACCGACCGCACCGGCGCCGAAGTCGGCTTGATCTCGCCCGATGCGATTAGCCGCGTCGAGATCATCAACGGCGCCGGCACGCTGATGTACGGGTCCGATGCGCTCGCCGGCACCGTCAACATCATCACCAACGAGTCGACCTTCTCCGCGAACAAGCAGTTGTTGTACGGCTTCAACGGCTTCTACAGCTCGAACGAGAACGGCTTGCGCGGCACCGTCACGCTGGGCGGCACGTCGCCGCGCGTCACCTTTCGCGTGCAGGCCGGCGCCGAGAAGTTCGACAACTACACCACCGGCAAGTTCGACGTCGAAGACACGCGGCCGTTTTTCACCGCCGGCACGCTGAAACAGGTCGACACCATCGATAACAACTTCGGTTTCGCCTTCAAGGCGTTTCCCGACCCGTTCAATGCCCCGTACGTCAGGACCGACGATGAGATCCTGAACTCGCAGGCCGAGGGCACCTTCGTCAACGCCTCGTCGCTGGTCAAGCTGGGTGAGCGCCGCACGTTGCGGCTGCGCTACCAGAGCCGCCGAATGGAGAACGTTGGCTTCCCCGACTTCGAGCAGCCGTACTTTTTCAACGACACGTCGCTGGCGCACAGCAATCTCGACCGGGTCTCGGGGCGCTACGAAGCCCAGGCCATTACGCCATGGCTCGCCAACCTGTCGCTGACGGCCTACTACCAGCGCACAGAACGCCTGCTGCGGACGACGCTGCCGGTGCAGTTTCCGGCGCCGACGCCGGTCGCCTTCTTCCCGATCTCGGTGATGCGCCTCGACATCACCTCTGACACGGAACAGCGGGTGTGGACGCCGGGTCTCGATCTGCACGCGGTGTTTGTGCCGGCCGCCAATCACCTCCTCACCGCCGGCGCGACCATCTAC
>ENA-ORBV01001307-ORBV01001307.1-microbial-mat-metagenome-genome-assembly--contig:-NODE-1307-length-55718-cov-9.714725_pt1 | contig 55718 bp, 51 predicted proteins | sample MGYA00237777_ERZ505514 | MGnify/ENA primary metagenome ERZ505514 (study PRJEB26160, sample SAMN06269048) | microbial mat metagenome | isolation source: Oligotrophic lake microbial mat | place... | reverse complement strand
GTTGTATGTCGGCAGCCTCGCTCCAGGGGCGCTGTACCGGCTGTGGCACAGCCTGCCCAACGCCAAGTTTTGTGACGCGGTCGCCGACGCGGCGCTGGCGCGGCCCGACGTGCCGCTGCACCGCGTCGCGCTCGAGGTGACCGCCGCGCTGGGCGCGGTCTGCACGCCGGCGGACATGAGCCTGCTGCTGCGCGAAGTGGAGTTTTTTTTGCGTGCGCGCCTGCGTCACGACCTGGTGCTTGCCGTCGCCGCGGCGGGCCTGCCGCTGCATTTGTTCGGCAGCGGCTGGGACGGGGTCGCGCTGCCGGCAACGGTGTTGCGCCACCCGCCCACCGATTACGCCGGCATGCTGGCCGTGGCCGGGCGCGCGCGCATCGCACTCGACGCCTCGACCTACCTCGGTGGCGCCAACGACCGGATCTTCCATTACGCACTGAACGGCGCGCCGTGCTTCACCAATGCCGGCGGCTGGCTGCAGCAGGAATTTTCGCCCGACGAGGGCTTTCACTGTTACCGCATGGACGCCCTCGCGGACCTGATCGCAGAGCTCGCCGACCTGCAGGCGCAGCCGCAGCTCTTGCGCGAGCAGGGCGAACGCGCCCGCGCGCTGAGCTTGGGCGGGCATACCTGGCGGCATCGCGTCGAGACGATATTCTGCGCCTTGAAGGCGGGCTGAGGCTGAGTGTGCCGCTGCGCTAGCGGCAGCGGATATTGCCCAGGGTCCAATCAACAGGCTGGGTGCAATCCTGGACGCTTATGCTGCGACTCTCATCGAGTCCGGCCGTTGCACGCGTCGATTGCCCCGAGTGCCCCAAGTATCGCAAGTCGCGCGCATGCTCAACACCATCGGCCAGCATCAGGCCCAGAATCAGCGCGCTGAACCAGGGTGCCGGCGTGGTATTTAAATTTGCGCGCAGCCCGTTTGGTCCCGTGGTCGGGTTGGCTGTGACCGTCGCGGGCGCGGCCGCGCCGCCACTGCTGGCGAGGTAAACCGAACCCGAGCAGGCGTTGAGCAGCATGGCGCACAGCAATAGCGACAGGGTTTTCATGAGTGGCGAAGATTCTAGCGCGTCCGGGGCCAATCCAGATCCGATCCGGCGACATCGGTGGCTCTGCGCACAGAGCGGCAAGCCCGTAGCGGGACTAGAATGCGCTCACTCCCGACCATCCGCGCCAGACGCGCACCACCGTAAACCACGCCCATGCCAGCAAACGACCAGAACACAGCGGCTGACCGGCCCGACCAGGCCGGCCGGGATGCTGGCGCCTACGTCAGCGCGCACACCGACAAGTATTTTTCCAAATCGCGCGCCATTGTCGAAAAATTCGGCGACCAGCACGTCACCTATGGCGTATTCCTGCGCCGCAGCGTGATCTGCGCCATCAATCCGGCGCTGGAAGTGCTGCAGCGCTGCTACCCGGCCGCAGCCGCCATGCCGCTCGAGGTGCAGCGGTTGTTTGCCGAAGGCGAGTTGGTGCCGGACCAACAGCCCCTGTTCAGCTACAGCGGCTCCTTCGCCGCGCTGGTGGAACTGGAAACCCTGATGCTGCAAAAAGTCGGCGTCGCCTGCGTCGCCGCCTTCAACGCCTGGAAAATGGCAACGAGCCTCGACCAGGCCGCCTTCATCGACATGCACGCGCGCCATTCCTCCGGCGACGATTTCTCGCTGCTCGCCGCCTATGGCGCCTCGGTCGGTTCGCGTGTCGCGCAACAGGCCGGCGCCACCGGCTTTGTCGGCTCGTCGCAGGACCTCACCGCGCCTTTTTACGGCGGCACGCTGGGCATCGGCACCATGCCCCACGCCATCATCGGCTACGCCGGATCGACGCTGCGCGCGGCGCAAATGTATGTCGATACCCACCCTGAGGACAATCTCACCGTGCTGATCGATTTTTTCGGCCGCGAGTACGCCGACGCGATCGAGGTCTGCCGCTGGTGGTACGCCCGTGAAGAGAGCCGCGGCAAAACCCTGTCGCTGCGTATCGACACCCATGGCGAACGCTATGCCGAAGGACTCGATTACGACAAGTCGGTCGCCGTCGTCACCGCGTGGTTGCGCGTCGCCAACGAATTCGAGGCGGTGCGGCAGGTGATGGGCGAGGACGCCTTCGATGCCGACAGCCTGAACATCGCCAAGGACCGGGTGCGCAAACTGCTGTTCGGCACCGGCGTCTCGCTCGCCGCCGTCATCCGGTTGCGCCTCAGCCTCAACGCCGCCGGCTTTCAGGCCTGCCGTATCGTCGCCTCGTCCGGCTTCAACCTGTTCAAGTGCCGCATGTTCGCCGGCGCGCGCGCGCCGGTGGACGTCATCGGCACCGGCTCCTTCATTCCGGAAAACCTGTCCGAGACCTTCGCCACTGCCGACATTTTCAGGTACGGCGACGCGTTTCGCATCAAACTCGGACGCGAAAGAATATTCGCCGGCCTGCCACCCCGGTAAAATATCGCGTTGTTTCCATACGCTAAGCGGGTCCTGTCCGGGCCCCGCGTCCCGAACATCCAGAGGAGCGAATTCCATGCTGTTTCCCACCACGCTTGTCGGCAGCTATCCCCAGCCCGAATGGCTGATCGATCGCGCCAAGCTCGCCGGACGCTTTCCGCCGCGCACCCGCGCCAAAGAGTTGTGGCGCATACCCGAGGCCTACCTCGATGAAGCCCAGCGCGACGCCACGCTGATCGCCATCCGCGCACAAGAAGAGGCCGGCCTCGACATCCTCACCGACGGCGAAATCCGCCGCGAAAGTTATTCCAACCGCTTTGCGACGGCGCTCTCGGGCATAGACATCGACAATCCGGGCGTGGGCCTCGACCGTTCCGGTCATCCGAATCCGGTGCCGCGCATCGTCGGCCCGATCAAGCGCCTGCGCCCGGTCGAAGTAGAAGACATGGAATTCCTGCGCGCCAACACCACACGCATGGTCAAGATCACGGTGCCCGGCCCCTTCACCATGAGCCAGCAGGCACAGAACGATTTTTACAAGACCGACGCCGAAGCGGCAATGGATTACGCCGCCGCCGTCAACGAAGAAATCCGCGACCTCTTTGCCGCCGGTGCCGACATCGTGCAAATCGACGAACCCTACATGCAGGCGCGCCCCGAAAAAGCGCGCGAGTACGGCCTTGCCGCGCTCAACCGCGCGCTCGAGGGCATCACCGGCACCACCGCCGTGCACATCTGCTTTGGCTACGCCGCGGTCATCCACGCACGCCCCGAGGGCTATTCCTTTTTGCCCGAGTTCGCCAATTGTTCGTGCAAGCAGGTGTCGATAGAAACCGCGCAATCCAATCTCGACTGCTCGGTACTGACCAAGCTCGCCGGCAAAAAAGTCATGGTCGGCTGCATCGACCTGTCCGACATGGCCATCGAGACACCGCAGACGGTGGTGGCGCGGATCAAACGCGCGCTGCCGTTCATCGCCAAAGAGGATGTCATCCTCGCGCCCGACTGCGGCATGAAATACCTGCCGCGCGAGGTCGCCGACGGCAAGATGCGGGCGATGGTGGAAGGCGCAAAAATCCTGCGCGCCGAATACGCCTGAGCACAATTCACAACTTTTAAAATACGAAAGCCCCGACTGGCGGGGCTTTCAAGCCGGTTCAGGTGACAAATTTGTCACCTGAATCGGCGTGCGCAATCGTCGTGCGCAATCAGCGTACGCAATCCGGGTACGCCATCAGCGCGAGCGATCAGCGTGCGAAAATCGGCGCGCAGCGTCCGATTGTTCGCACGCACGTGCACCGGCGCGGCAAAGCCGCGTCCGGCGTCACTCCACCTTGATATTCGCTTCCTTGATGATCTTGGCGTAGCGGCCGATTTCGTCGCGGATGTAGGTCGCGAACTGCTCCGAGGTCGAACCCACCGGCTCGAAGCCCTGCTCGCCCAGGCGGTCGGTCGCCAGTTGCGAGCGCACCGCCTTGCCCACTTCAAGGACGAGCTTGTTTGAAATCTCCTTTGGCAGCCCGGCCGGACCCCAGACACCGTACCAGGACACCATCTCGAAGCCGGGCAGGCCGGACTCGGCTACGGTCGGCACGTCCGGCAGGAAGGGCACGCGCTTGGCGCTGGTGACTGCGAGCGCTTTCAGCTTGCCCGCCTTCACCTGCGGATACGACGAGGGCAACGGATCGATCAGCGAACTCACCTGCCCGCCAATAAGGTCGGTCAGCGCCGGCCCCGCGCCCTTGTAGGGTACGATCAACAGGTCCGGGATGCCGGCCTGGCGCTTGATGGTTTCTTCGGACAAGTGTCCGGCCGAACCGAGGCCGGAGGTGGCGAAGCTGTACTTCTTCACATCGGCCTTCACCAGCGCAATGAACTCGCGCAGGTTTTTCGCCGGCACGCTGGGGTGCGCCGTCACCAGCAGCGGCACCGAGCCGATGTTGGACACCGGGGTGAAATCCCTTTGCACGTCGTAGGGCACATTGGGCAAAAACAGCGGATTGGCGACGAAAATCGACGCCTGCACCAGCAGCGTGTAGCCATCGGGCGCCGCCTTGGCGACGAAATCGCTGCCGACCGTGCCATTGGCGCCGGCGCGGTTTTCGACGACAAATTGCTGGCCCAGTTGCTCGGAAAGGCGTTGCGCGACCACCCGCGCGACGACATCGACGGTGCCGCCGGGCGGATAGGGCACGACAATGCGCACCGGCTTGGTCGGATAGGCCTGCGCCAAAACGGCCGCCGGGAATGCCAGCGCCGATGCAAGGATGAGGGATTTAAGAATGCTTTTCATGAGTTCTCCAGAATGAAAAAGGCGGCCGCGCCGCCCCCTCCTTATAGCTACCACTGATCGTCCCCGGCGTCAGGCCGCTTTCGCGAGCCGCGCCTGGATGGTGTAACCGTATTTCTTGTCGAGGCCGAGCTCCTGCACGATACGCACACCCTTCAACAGCGCTTCGCCCTCGAGGTTGCGCAGCGGCTTGCGCAAGGCGCCCACCGGCAGTCCGACGGCGCGCATCAGGCTTTTCACCGCCACCGGGTTGATCGCCGAATAGTTATAGTGCAACAGCGGCAGCATGCGCAAATAAGTCTGCCTGAAGGTCTCGGCGTCGGCGTAATTTTTCCAGGGCGTCGAGATCTGCGCCATTTCCGCCGGTATCAGGTTGCCGCCCATGTTGGCGGTGCCGTGGCCCCCGAGCGACATGGTCGGTACCACGAGGCCGAGGCTGGGCGAATCGCAGCACATCACCGTCGCATCGGGTTTGGCCGCCAGCACCTGCGCCACCTGGCCGACACGCGTCGTCGATTCCTTGAGAATGACGTAATTGGGGTGCTTCAACAGGCGCAGCAAATTATCCCAGTGCAGGTCGGTCTTGATGCGCGGCGGGTTGTTGTAAATGCCGAGGGGCAGGTCGGTGGCATCGGCGACCTCGAGGTAAAAACGCTCGATGTCCTCTTCCGAAGCGCAAACATAGGGCGGCGCGGCGATCACCGCGCCGTCAGCGCCGTTGGCCTTGGCGAACTTGATGTTGTCGATGACCTGGTCGGCGGTATTGCCGGTGCAGCCGTAGAAGAATTTCATCTTCCCGGTTTTCATTTTTGCCGTCTCGGCAATGAGCTGCTTTTTCTCTTCCGGCGTCATCAGCGACGGTTCGCCGGTCGAGCCCATGAACAACACGGCGACCGTGCCGTGGTCCTCCTGCACCTTGAGCAAGGTACGAAAGGCGCCAAAATCGACCGCGCCATTGTCGTTGAACGGCGTCACCGTGGCGACGAAGGAACCCTCGATGCGTAACTTGGCCATGCGCTATCTCCTGAATTGCAGCAAATACGGATTGTTGCCGCCGCCAACCCGCCGGCAATTTGTCGCGCCGCTGCAGGCGAAACGCTTCAATTTATGACCTGGCGCCCGTGGCGTCAAGCAGCACACGCATATAAGCTCATTCCACTATAGCCGGCATGGGTTTGGTGGCGCTGTTCACAGCGTGCACCGGCGGCGCAATGCGCGAGCGGTTCAGCACCATGCGCTCGTACAAGCGCCGGATCGCCTCGCTGCCGGTGCGTTCGAACAAAAACGGAAACAGGCCGTGCAACAGGCAGGCAAGGCCGGCGACGAGCATGGTCAGGCCGAATCCGCCGGCGCTGCGCAAGTGCCCGGCATAACTCTCGCCGACGGAAGCCGGGTGTCGGGTAAACAGTGCGGGTGTTTTCATGCCATCCAGTATAGGAAATCCGCATTGGAATATTTTCGCCTTTTTACTCTTTAATAATTTAAATGTAGAATAAATTTCTTTAAATAATATTTTCCATAAAATTGGATTCCATAGACAAGCGTATCCTCAAACTGCTGCAGGAGGACGCCTCGCTGCCGCTGGCGCAACTGTCGGAGCGCGTCGGCCTGTCGCAGACGCCGTGCTGGCGGCGCATCCAGAAACTCAAGGAGGCCGGCGTCATCCGCAAACAGGTGTCGCTGCTCGACCCGGCGCGCATCAACCTTGGCGTCACCGTGTTTGTGTCGGTGCGCACCAGCGAACACACACCGCAATGGCTGGAGCGCTTTGGCAGGGGCGTGGCCGATATCCCCGAGGTGATGGAGGTCTATCGCATGAGCGGCGACGTCGATTACCTGTTGCGCGTGGTGGTGCCCGACATCGCCGGCTACGACAAGGTCTACAAAAAACTCATCAAAGCGGCAAACCTGCATGACGTCAGTTCGAGCTTTGCCATGGAGTGCCTCAAGCACACCACGGCACTGCCGCTCGATTACATCAGCGCCTCGCGCTAAACTTGCCGCCACGCCCGACCGGGTGACTATTTCGCGGCGCACAAAAAAGGACAGGCAATGGATCTGGGCATTCAGGGAAAAGCGGCGCTGGTATTCGGCGGCAGCCGTGGCATGGGACGCGCCATCGCCGCGCGCCTCGCCGGCGAGGGCGTCGCCGTGACCATCGCCGCGCGCAATGCGGACACACTGGCGCTGGCGGCGGGCGAGATCGGCGCCACCACCGGCCAGGCGGTGCGCTGGGTGTCGGCCGACATCTCGACCGAAGCGGGTCGCGGCGCCGCCCTTGCCGCCTGCCCCGCGCCCGATATCCTGATCAACATTTCCGACGGTCCCGCGCCGGGTGATTTTCACCACTGGACACGGGAGGACTGGATCGCCGCCATCGACGCGATGATGCTCGGCCCCATCATGATGATGAAGGCGACGGTGGACGGCATGATGGCGCGCGGGTTCGGGCGCATCGTCAACATCAGCTCGCGCTCGGTAAAAACACCGCAGATCGAACTCGGCCTGTCCAACGGCGCACGCTCGGGCCTCGTTGGCTTTGTCGCCGGACTGTCACGCCAGACGGTGCGCCACAACGTCACCATCAACAACCTGCTGCCCGGCGTGTTCGACTCCGATGCGCAAAAAAACCACATCCTCGGCATGCTCGAATCAACGGGCAAGACATTCGAGCAATTGTGGCAGGAGCGCGGCAGCAACAATCCGGCCGGACGCTTCGGTCGCGTCGAGGAAATCGGCGCTTACTGCGCCTTCATCTGCTCGGCCCATGGCGGCTATATCACCGGCCAGAACCTGCTGATTGACGGCGGCGCATACCCGGGAACGTTTTGAGCAATGACGTTCTGACGACAGCCCCACCGATATCCGGAAACGCCCGTCTGGCGCGGTTCTTCAGCCGATGTGCATCATTTGAAGCGGGCGGCACTGAACGCATCAAGCGGCACGCAGGGTTCACGCCCGGCGACCAGATCGGCGATCACCCGGCCTGTCGTTGACCCGGCGCACATGCCGACGTGGCCATGACCGAAGGCGTAATAGGCGTTGGCAAAGCGCGACGACGGCCCGATCACCGGCAATGAATCGGGCATGCTGGGACGAAAACCCATCCAGCGTGTGACGCGCTCAGCGTCGTCCTCGGCCAGCAACCCGGGATAGAGCCGCCGCCCGCCACGCAGCAGCACATCGGCGCGGCGCCAGTTGGGCGGGGCGTCAAGGCCGGCCAGTTCCACCGTGCCGGTGAAACGCAGGCCGCTGTCCATCGGCGTTGAGCCGAAATTGCCATCGACAAACAGCGTCGGCGTACGCGGGCCTTTTTCCGGAGCGCTGACAATGACGTGGTAGCCGCGTTCGGTATCGAGCGGCACGGCGTCGCCCAATTGCACTGCCAGCGGCCGCGAAAACGCACCGCAGGCGAGTACGACGCGGCTGGCGGCGTGGCGGCCACCATCGGTAAGGACTGCGTTCAGGTTGGCGCCGTTATGCTCGAAACCGGTGACGCGCTGGCGCAGCACGCGGGCGCCGCGCGATACCGCCTCGGCAATCAGCGCCTGCACCAGCGCGCGCGGGTCGGTGGTGTGGCCGTTGGCGCGCACCAGGCGCGCATGGGTGAAGGCCGGCGCGAGGTCGGGCTCCAGATCGCGCAGCGCGGCGCCGGTCACCTCCTCGACCAGCACGCCGTTACGGCGACGAAGCTCGGTGCTACGCGCGTCATTGCGCCAGCTTTGTTCGCTGCCGTAGAGGTAGAGCGTGCCCTGCTGGCGCAGCAGGTGCTGCGCGCCGGCCGCCGCCACGATGGGCGCGTAATTCTCAAGCGCTGGCGCCAGCAACGCGCGCAGCGCCCGCGCCTGTTGCTCGACTTTTTCGGTTTTTGCCGAGCGCAAAAACCGCCACAGCCAGGGCGCGAGCGCCGGCAGGTAGGACCAGCGTATGGTCAGCGGCCCTTCCGCATCCATCAACCAGCCGGGGACCTTCATCGCCACACCGGGCATGCTGACCGGAACGATGGAAGAGCCCGACAGCATGCCGCCATTGCCCGATGACGCACCGGCACCCGGCTCGTCGTGGTCGATCAGCGTCACGGCGTGGCCGTCGCGCTGCAGGTATGCCGCGACGCAGGCGCCGATGATGCCGGCGCCGATGACAATGACCGGGGCCGGCGTGGACTGTGCGTTCGACTGTGCGTTCGACTGTGCGTTCATGGATGCGGTGCTTACGTCGAAAAGGGCAGGTGGTATTCTAGCCCGCGATGAACACGCCAACGAAGTCACAAGCCAGGACGCAGCGCGGAACGCAGCGCGAAACGCAGCGCTTCCAGCAACTCGCCCACTGGGGCGCCTATACCGCGGTGGTCGAGGACGGGCGCTTTGTGCGCTGCGAAGCCTTTGCGCCCGACCCCGCGCCCTCGCCCATGCTCGGCGCCATGCCCGCCACCGTGTATTCACCGACACGCATCATGCGCCCGGCGGTGCGCAAGTCCTGGCTTGAAAAGCGTGACCGCAGCAAGCGCGGCAGTGACGACTTTGTCGAGGTCGGCTGGGACGAGGCGCTGGCACTGGTGTGCGCGGAACTCGCGCGGGTGCGCGCCGAGCGCGGCCCCTCGGGCATTTTCGGCGGCTCTTACGGCTGGTCCTCGGCCGGACGCTTTCATCATGCGCGCACCCAGGTGCGGCGCTTTTTATTCGCCGGCGGCGGCTGCACCGACCAGGTCGGCAATTACAGCTGGGCCGCGGCGCAATTCATCCTGCCGCACGTCATCGGCACCTTCGAGCCGGTATCGGGCCGCGTCACCGACTGGAACAGCGTCGCCGCCAACACGCGGCTGATCATCGCCTTTGGCGGACTCGCGCTCAAAAACGGCCAGATCGCCTCTGGCGGCGCCGGCGAACACTCGATGGGCAAGTGGCTGCACACCGCGCGCGAACGCGGCATCGAGTTCGTCGTCATCAGCCCGACCCGTGCCGATGCACCGGCCTTTTTGCATGCGCAGTGGCTGCCGATACGCCCCAACACCGACACCGCGCTGATGCTGGGCATGGCACACACCCTGCTCGCCGCAAACCGGCATGACAAAGTGTTTCTCGAGCAGCATTGCAGCGGCTTCGAATCCTTGCGTCGTTATCTGGCCGGCGAGTCTGACGGCGTATCCAAGAGCGCGGACTGGGCCGCCGCCATTTGCGGCATTCCCGCCGACACCATACGCACACTCGCGCTGCGCAGCGCCGAAACACGCAGCCTGCTCACACTAGCCTGGTCGCTGCAACGCGCCGAGCACGGCGAACAGCCTTACTGGATGAGCATTGCGCTTGCCGCGATGATCGGCCAGATCGGCCTGCCCGGCGGCGGCTTTGCCTTTGGCCACGGTTCGATGAACGGCGTCGGCAACCCGCGTACCGAGTTACCCGGCCCGGAATTGCCCACCGGCAAAAACCCGGCAGCGCGCGCCATTCCGGTGGCACGGCTCACCGACATGCTCGAGCGCCCCGGCGGACAATTCGAATTCAACGGCAAGCACGACAATTATCCGGACATCGGCCTCATCTACTGGGCGGGCGGCAACCCCTTCCATCATCACCAGGACCTGAACCGCCTGTCGCGCGCCTGGGCCAAGCCCGAGACGGTGGTGGTGCACGAGAGCTGGTGGACGCCGACGGCGCGCCGCGCCGACATCGTGCTGCCGGCGACCACCACCCTCGAGCGCAACGACATCGGCGGCTCATCGCGCGACAACTATGTGTTCGCCATGCAACAGGCCATCGCGCCGGTCGGGCAAAGCCGCGACGATTTTTCGATCTTTGCCGAACTGGCCGAACGCGGCGGCTTTGGCGCGGCGTACACCGGCGGGCGCAGCGCCGACCAATGGCTGCAGCACATGTGGCGGCAGATGCGCGAGGGCAGCGCCCAACGCGGCGTCGCCCTGCCCGAGTTCGACACCTTCTGGCGGCAGGGCTGGGTGGAACTGCCGCAACCGGCGCGCGATTTCGTGTTGTTCGAGGATTTCCGCGCCGACCCCGCGGGCAATCCGCTGCAAACACCGTCGGGGAAAATCGAGATTTTCTCCGCCACCGTCGCCGCCTTCGCCTATGACGACTGTCCGGGCCACCCGGCCTGGATTGCGCCCGTTGAATGGCTGGGGGGCGCGGCGGCGGCGGCACATCCGCTGCACCTCATCACCATACAGCCGCCCGACCGCCTGCACAGCCAGATGGACCAGGGTCCGTTGGCGCAGCAGAACAAGGTCGCCGGACGCGAAAAGCTGCGCATGAATCCGGCCGACGCCGCGGCACGCGGCCTTGGCGATGGCGACCTCGCGCGCCTGTACAACAGCCGCGGCGCCTGCCTTGCCGGCGTGCGCATCGACGCCAACGTGATGGCCGGCGTCCTCGTCATGGCAACCGGCGCGTGGTTTGATCCGGCCGCGGCCGGCAGCGGCGGGCCGGAGCGCAACGGCAATCCCAATGTCCTGTCGCGCGACATCGGCACCTCGCGCCTGGCGCAGGGACCGAGCGCGCTGTCGGTGCTGGTGGAGGTCGAAAAATGGAGCGGCGAGGCGCCGGCCGTGCGCGCCTACGAACCGCCGGCGCTGTTGACGCGGGACTTGGGGCCAGGATCTAAAGACTAGGCTGCCAGGCGCGCGAATCCCGCATCGAGGTCGGCGATGAGGTCGTCCACGTGTTCGAGCCCGGCGTGCAAGCGCAACGCCGGACCGGCGTGCGGCCACTTGCTGACATTGCGCACCTCGGCCGGATTGAAGGGCATGGCAAGACTCTCGAAACCGCCCCAGGATGCACCGATGCCGTACAAGGTAAGCCCGTCGATGAAGGCGGCGAATTTTTCGCGCGTCACCGGCTTCAACACCACGCCGAACAATCCGCAAGCGCCGGTAAAGTCGCGCTTCCAGATGGCGTGGCCCGGATCGCCCGGCAGCGCCGGATGCAGCACGCGCTCGACCTCGGGGCGCTCCGCCAGCCACGCGGCAAGCGCAAGACCGGTCTCGCCATGCTGCTTCAGCCGCACCGCCATGGTACGCAGGCCGCGCAGCGCGAGGAACACATCGTCCGGGCCGGCGGTCTGGCCAAGATCGACATGCGTCTCCTGCAACGGCTTCCACGCCGCCTGCGTCGTTGTGACCACCCCGAGCATGGCATCGGAGTGGCCGACGATGTACTTGGTGGCGGCGTGTATCGACACATCGACGCCGTGGTCAAACGGCTTGAAGTAGAGCGGCGTCGCCCAGGTGTTGTCCATGATCACCGTCGCGCCCTGCCGGTGCGCCACCGCGGCAATGGCCGGAATATCCTGCATCTCGAAGGTCAGCGAGCCCGGCGCCTCGACCACGACGACGGTGGTAGCGGGCCGCATCAGCGCGGCAATGCCCGCGCCCGTGCCCTTGTCGTTTTCAATCAGCGGATCATAAAACTCGACCTCGACGCCGAATCGTCGCAGGAATCGCCAGCCCGCACGCCGCATCGGACCGTAGGCACTGTCGCTGATCAGCACATGGTCGCCGGCCTTGACGTAGGCGACGAGCGCGCAGGCGCAGGCGGCGAGCCCGGATGGATAGAGCATGCTGCGGTAGCCGCCCTCGAGACCGGCAATCGCCTCCTCCAGTGCCGCGAGCGTCGGCGTGCCGTGGCGGCCGTAATAAACACCGGGTTTACCGGCGACGTAGTCCTTGTGCTTTTGTTCCCAGTCGGCGAGCGTCGGCGAGAGCACCGTCGAGGCGCGATAGACCGGCGTGTTGACCACGCCGTGCTGGTCCTCGGGACGGCGGCCGGCGTGGACCAGCCTGGTTTCATCTTTTCCGGATGTACTCATGAATGCCGCCGAATGGCCCCCGCAGGGTGATGGGGCCTATTCTGGCAGAAACCGGTGGGCGCCTGCGCGCCCGTCCCTGATCAGATCAGCGCTTTGCCGGCGAGCGCACCAGCAGCACCGGCACCGTGGCGCTGCGTACCACGCCCTCGGCGTCGCTGCCCATCAGCAGGCGCGAAAAGCCGCGCCGCCCGTGGGTGCCAAGCACGATGACGTCGGCCTTGAGTTTTTTGACTTGCGCCACAATGACCTCGTGGACGGGCAGGCCGATATCCTCGACCAGCACCGGTTTGGCGGTCACGCCGAGTTTTTTCGCATCGGCCACGGCTTTTGCCAGCACCTTCTTGCCATTTTCGAGCAGGCCCTCGAGCAGGCCCTCGATGAAGTAACCGCCGCCCATCGCGCTTTGCGTGACGACGTTCTCGTCAACCACGTGCAGTATGAACAACGTGGCTTTTTGCGCCTTCGCCAGCTTGACCGCCTCGAGCAGGCCCTTGTTTGAAGTTGCGCTGCCGTCCACCGGTACCAGGATTTTTTTGAACATGCGTTGGCCTTTCGTAAAATGGGCTTGAGATGGTGTGCGCCCGGCTACAGGCCGAGCATGCGACCGATGCGTCCGGCGTAATCAGCGGCTTTCATGGTGTCCTCGACCACCACATCGACGGCATTGTCGATGATGCCATGGATGCTGCGCAGGCTGTCGCCGACCTGCGCCTCGTCGGGCGCCGCCCTCCCGGGTTCGAGTGCCGCGCCGAGCGCGCGCACTTCGTCGCGCAACGCCTGCAGGTCGCGCGAACCGGCCTTGACGCCGGCAAGGTCGCGCTCGAGCGCGGCGACCAGCTTGGCAACCTCGTCCAGGTCAACCGCGCGCGCTGTTTCGGATTTGCTCGTTTCGGATTTGCTCGTTTCGGACACGTGTGCTCCTCAGGTTGCGACGCGACTGCCGCGTTCAGACATAGCCCAGCCAGGACCAGTAAGTGGCACCGAGCAACAGTATGAGCCCATATCCGATAAGCGTCAGCACCAGGCCGGTGCGCACGAAATCGCGCACCGAAAAGGTGTCGGTGCTGTAGGCCACCATGTTTTGCGGCGCATTGACCGGCAGGATGAAGCCGAAGCTGACGACAAACTGCAGGATCATGGTCATGCCGACAAGGTTCATGCCCGGCGTGCCCAGTTGCTGCAGCACGCTGATCATGATCGGGATCATCGCCGAGGCGAGCGCCGTTGCACTGGCAAAGCCAAGGTGCACGACAATCAGGAACAGCGACAGCAGCGCCAGTACGACAAAAGCGCTGGAGCCGGCGAGGCCGAGGTTCTGCACGATGATGTTGGCGAGCCAGCCGGCGGCCTTGGTCGAGAGCAGCGCGGTGCCGAGGCTGATGCCGACCCCGAACAGGACCACGGTGCCCCAGGGAATTTTCGCCTGCGCCTGCTTCCAGCCCATGATCCCTATCCAGGGCATGAACATCAGCGCGATGGCGACCACGGTGGTGGACGAGGTATCAAACGGGTGCAGCACCTTTTCGGTCGCCCAGAAGCACAACAGCATCAGCGTCAGCGCCAGCAGTTTCTTTTCGTTGCCGCTCATCGGGCCCATTTCGTGCAGGGCCCTGGCGATGGCCTCCTTGCCGCCGGCCACCTCCTCGGTCTCGGGCGGCATCATTTTCATCATCACGAAATACAGCGCGATGGACATCAACACCGCCCAGGGCGCCGCCGCAATGAACCAGTCGAGCCAGGTGATGGTGACCTTGAAGGCCTTTTCGATAAAGCCCACCGCCACCATGTTCTGCGCCGCCGCCGTCTTGACGCCGACGTTCCAGATCGAGGCCGACTGCGCCGTGGCGATCATGATGATGCTGGCGAGGCGCGATTTGCGGTCCACGCCAAAGGCGGTGATGATGCCTATCATGATGGGCACCAGGCAGGCGACGCGCGCCGTGGTCGAGGGCACCAGGAAGGACAACACGATGCCAACGACAATGGCGCCGATCAGCACGCGGTTGGTGCGCGCACCGACCCGCGACAGCACCACCAGTGCGATGCGCTTGTCGAGGCCGGTGATGGTCATCGCCGCCGAGATGAAGAGCGCCGCTGCAACCAGTGCGAGCGCGGTGTTGGCAAAGCCGCCCAGCGCCAGCGTCAGGGCGGCGCTGGTGCCAAGCATCTGCTCGGGCCTGGCAACGCTGGGCGCGAGGCCGAGCAAAAAGGCCATCAGCGCGACGATCAGCACCGCGCTGACGGCATAGTCAACCGCCTCGGTCACCCACAATATGACCGAGAACAGCAGCATGCCCAGCATGAACTGCCCGGCCAGCGGCAGGCCCTGCGGCGTGGGCAGGACGCAGACCACGATCAAGGCCGCGAATGCGCCGATCACTCCCCAGTATCTTGTTTCGGCCGGCGTGACGGCAGTCGGCGCAGTTGCGGCAACAGTCATGGTCCTCCCCTGGTTTGGAAAAGGCTTTGCCGTCGCCTCTGCCGCTCACTATGCGCCGCGACGCGGCGGGGATATTGACCTGGATCAAATGCAAAAGGCCGCGCAAGGCGGCCTTTTGCATCGTTGCGGGCTGAAGACGGCTACTGCGGCGGCTTGACGCCATCCTTGCTGACTGAAATACGCGCCGCGCTGATCCTGCCATCGGCGGCGACCTGCGCGCCGGTAAAAATCGTCACCCCGGGCACCAGCAGCGAACGATCGCCGGGCACAAAATCGACAACCGGCGTGCCCTCGGGCACCAGGATCTGCCTCGAACCGCCCTTGAACTCCATGGTGAGTTCGTTGCCGGCCGCGGTCTTGACCACTTTCACCAGATTGGCATTGGTCATGGTGTCACCGGGCGCGCTGTCCCAGGGCGTGTGCCCGGGCGCTGCCGCGGGCGGCAGCGCATGCACTTCGCTCGCCACCAGTACGCCGGCGGCATTGATGCGCGCCGTCGCGCCGACATAGGCGCCTGGCTTGAAATCGCCCAGCGTCACCGCCTTGGCCGCCGACACGCCGACGTTGTCGGGAATGTTGATCTTGATGTCCTGGCCCTCGCGCGTCTTGACCGACAGCACATTGCCGTCCGCGGCGGTAATGGTGCCGCGGATGCGCTGGTTGGTGGTCTGCGCCACCGCAAGTTGCGCGACCAGCGCGAGGCCGAGGCCAAGGCTGATGGTGGCGATCCAGCGATGCGTGTTCATGCGGTGTCTTCCTTTGGTGTCAATCCGGCGCCGCACCGGCTGCGAGGCAGCCCCTGCATTGCGGCAATGTACTGCGTCAACCGCGAACGCCGCGCTTTTGTTCCATTTGCCGCAGCAAGCGGAACATAAATCGCGTGCTCAGTGGCGTGCCAAGTCGCGTGCTTTGTCAGACAGAGGCGGGGGAATCCCACCAGCGCACAGACAAGGCGCCAATGGCGTTGGTGCCGGATGCAGGAGTCGAACCCGCGACCTTCGGTTTACAAAACCGCTGCTCTACCAACTGAGCTAATCCGGCGAGGCTGGCATTATAGCCACTACCGGTACCGCGCAGTGCGTCGCCCAGGACCGGCGCCGGGGCGCACGGCATATTTACAAACATTTAAAACGTGAAATGCCCGACCAGCGGGCATTTCAAGGCGATATCGGTGACTTTTTTGTCACTTTTTACGGCCGGCCCGACCCCTGCGCCGCGGCCTCTCGCGCGAGGCGGCAATTCATGTACAAAAATCGCCAGAGACGCGCTGGCGCAATTCCGGGAGGCAATGCAAGACCCAAGACGCAAGACACAAAACACAAGACACAAGACACAAGACACAAAAGCCGCATTCAGTGCGGCTTTTGTGTTTAGTGATCGCGCACCAGCATGCCAAAGCCCCCGATGCGGTCTTCAATGCCAAGGCGGCGCAGCGCCGCCCAGTAGGTGGCGACATTGACACCGATCAGCGGCTTGCCGCAGCGCCGCTCGATCGCTTCGGTGATGCCGCTCACCGGCAGATTGGTGCCGACGTGGATCAGCGCTTCGACCTCGGCCGTGTTAATGGCCTCGAAGGCGGCGATGATGACCTCCGGCCTGACCATCGCCACCGACAACGGCCCCACCGTCTTGAGCCCGGTCGAATGCACCGGGTTGTAGCCGCCAGAGCGAAACCAGGCGGCGATCATCTCGTCGGCCGGCGGCCAGTAGGGCGTGAGTATGGCGAGATTGCGCGGCTTGCCGATGGCCTCCAGGCCGGCGAGCAGGGACAGCGAGGGCGTCATGAAGGGCAGCTTGCAGAATTTTTCGAGTTCGTCCTGCTCGGCCAGCGCGCGCTCGACATTACCGCGGAACGAATGGATCGAGTGACCGTGGGCCACGGCATCGGGCTCGCACAACAGCAGCGTGCGCAGCGCATCTTCGAGATTGCCATCCTCGGTTTCGAGCGCCTGCTGGTAGCTTTTCATGTCGTCGTAGGGGCGCGCCGGCAGCAGCATGCGCATGACGTGGTTGGTCACGCCCGCGGGCTTGAGCGCCTCGTATTCGGGCTGCACGATGGTATTGGTACCCGGTACCACCACGCCGATTTTTGCGCGATAGCCGAGCGCATCGCGCGGCAGGTATTGCTCGGCACTCATGAATGAGGACTCCCTGATCTGGATTGAAAATACGGCGGGCTGCTACTATCGCGGCGTGCCCCGGCCATCTCGACCGAGCTGCAGCAACAAACGGTGCTCAATGTATGGAACGGCTGTATAGCATGGCACTTGCGGATTTGTAAATCAGCCACGCAACCCGTCGCACCCACGCGCCCACGCACCAAAGCACCAACGCAACCACGCACCAACGCACCAACAGGAATATGACCGACTCCCCACCTCCGCCATTTGATCTGGCGCAAGCCGCCCGCATGGTCGATGCCGCGCTAGATGCAGCACAGATCAGCGCCGGCGAGCGCGCCCGCCTTGCCTGCGCCAGGACGCTCGTACGCCTTGATCCGCCGCCCGCCGCCGCCATCAGGCCGGCCAGCTTCGAGGACGCACTGCGCGAACTCGGCGGGGACGATCGTGCCTGAGTTGCCGTCCTCGCTACTGCAATTGCAGGCGGCGATACGCGCCGGCCGCCTCGGTGTCGCCGAAGCGCTGGCGGCGCAGTTTGCGCGCGTGCAACCGGTGGACGCTGCGACGCATTGCGTCATCAGCGACTTGCCCCTGCCGCGGCAAGTCGCCGCAGACCACGCGCCCCTTGCCGGGATTGCCCTCGCCCACAAGGATATTTTCAGTCTTGCCGGACGCGCCCCCGGATGCGGCGTGCATCGCGGCCGCGACGACGCGTCGTGCGCGCCGGCCACCGTCATCACCCGGCTGGCGCAGGCCGGCGCCGCGCAGTCGGCAACGCTCGCGATGGCGCCGCTCGCCTGCGGCGCCACCGGCGAGAACGCCAACGACGCCCAGCGCGTCGTCAATCCGGTCGCCGCCGCGGCGGCGGTGGGCGGTTCTTCCAGCGGTTCGGCGGTGGCGGTGGCCGCCGGCCTTTGCTACGCGTCGCTCGGCACCGACACCGCCGGCTCGGTGCGCATTCCGGCCGCCACTTGCGGCGTGCTGGGACTGAAGACCACCGCCGGGCTGCTGAGCCTCGAGGGCGTGATGCCGCTCGCGCCCTCGCTCGATACCGTCGGCATCCTCGCGCGCCATGCCGGCGACGCCGCCGCGCTGCTGCGCGTGCTGGCGCCGCAATTGCGCGAAGCCAAAACCCCGGGTGACCGCGGCTTGCGCGTGGGAGCGAGGCTATGCCTGCAAGGCCTGGACACCGAAGTGGCGGACGCGCTGGCGGCGTTTTGCAGCCGTGCCGGCGTGCATCTTGACGACACCGCTGCGGGTGAACTGCCCGAACAGCGCGAACTGACGCGGCTGGCCGAAACCCTGTTGCACGTCGAAGCCTCGCGTCTGCACCGGCGCGGCCTGCAGCAACAAGAGCTGCCCGAGGGCGCCCTCGCCGTGGCCCTGCCCGGAGTGGCCATACCGGACGCATGGCATAGCGCCGCCAAGGCGGCGCGCGCCGGCCACGCCCGCGCCTTTGCCGCGCGCTACTTCGGCGACAAGGACGTGCTGCTGCTGCCGGCGCTGCCGGCGCCGGTGCCCGACTGGGACCTCGTGGACACGCGCAGCGCGGCATTCCAGGGGCGCGCGTTGCTGGGCCTGCACCGCTACATGGGCTTTGTGAACTATCTCGGATTTCCGGCGCTGGTGCTGCCAGTGGGGCGTGACGCGCGCGGCCGCCCGATTTGCGTGCAGATCCTCGCACGGCCGCTGCACGAACTGACCGTGCTGCACTTTGCCGGCGAGGTGGCCGCGGCCGGATGGGCCATGGCCGCGCCCTGAACACAAAGTGCTGCCGCCAGCCACGCCATGCCATGCCACTGTGGCGCCGGACGCGGACTTGCGTTACGGTAGCGCCTTGGCACGCCATTTGCCCAGATATTCTCCCGCATCCGGCAGTTTGTTTGTAGCCTGAGCATTTGCCGGCTTCTGCGCCCCCCCGGCTTTGGTGTAGTGTTTGCAGTTCGCGCCGGTCTCCCCGCGCGTACACGCAGCCATTCCCCTTCACGCAGTACTGGATTGACGGCTTGTTCAACTTTTAACGGAGGGTTTGACCATGAAACTGAATCGATGGCTGGTATTACTGCTCGCTGCGGCGAGTTCACTGGCGCAGGCGGTATCGCCCGAACCGGCGCCGCTGTCGCAAAAAGAAACGCTGACCGTGGGCTTCGTCAAGGTGGGCCACGTTTCGCCCATCGTCGGCATCGAAGAAGCCCTCAAGAAAATGAACATCGAGGTCAAGCGCGCCGAGTTCGTGCGCTATGCCGATGCACGCACCGCACTGCTTTCGGGCTCGGTCGATATTTCAGTCATCGGCCCGGGCGACCTTGCCATCGCCGCCTCACAGGGCAGCAAAGAGCTGATCGGCCTCACCGGCGTCGCCGGCTCGGCCAAGTACCTGGTGGTGCGCAAGGGCGTTAAAATTGACGATTGGAAAGACATCGCCGGCAAGAAAATCGGCATCGCCCCGGGCTCCGCCGTGTGGTTCCAGTGGGCGATGACCCTGGTAGAGAACAATATTCCTTACACCAGCTTCAACGCCGTCAACGTGCAGGGCGGCGGCACCGCCTTCGTGCAGGCCCTCAAGCGCGGCGACGTCGATGCCATCGTGCTGTGGGAGCCGTTCGAATCGCAACTGGTTGCCGACGACTCGGCCTACTTTGCCAAAAAGCTCGACTACAGCCGCTCGAAGTCGGTCGGTGCGGAACTGGGCATGCTCGCCACCACGCGCACCGCGCTGACCACCAAGCGCGAGGCGGTGAAGCGCTTCCTCTGGGCCTACCTCAAGGCCGAGGAAGACATGCGCAAGAACCCGGCCCTGTTCGCCGACGCCTACGCCAGGTACACCGGCCTGCCGCTCGAAGTGACCAGGGAATCGGCCAAGATCATTTCGCTCGGCGGCGTCATCAACACCGAGCAGATCAAGCTGCAGGCGGCAGCGGCCTTCAAGCAGGGCATCATCCAGAAGGACGTCACCAACGATGTGGCGGCGCTCTACGATGATTCGCTGGCGCGCGAGATCAGGCGCTAAGGCTGCCGCGAGATGACCACCATCGCCACCGTCGGTGCGAGGCTCGGCCGCCTCAGCTTGGGGCTGCTGGTGCCGGTACTGGCGCTGGTGGTGTGGCAGGTGGCCGGCAGCGCGCCGGGGCTCTCGAGCATCATCCCCACCCCGCTTGCGGTGCTGCGCGGGTGGGAGCAATGGCTGTTCGCCAAGCCGGGGATGGGCCTCAATCCCTATCTTGGCACCTGGGTATCCAATGTGCAGTACTCGGCGTATCGCGTGGCGCAGGGCTTCACCCTCGCCGCGCTGGTTGGCGTGCCCCTGGGCCTTTTGATCGGCTGGAGCCGGCTGATGTCAAACCTGTTCGACCCGCTGATCCAGGGCCTGCGGCCGATTCCGATCACCGCCTGGCTGCCCTTTTCGATCGCCCTCTTCGGCATTCGCGACATGGGCTCGATATTCCTGATTTTCCTCGGCGGCTTTTACGCCATCGTCGTCAACACCACGCAGGGCGCGCGCGATGTCGAGCGCAACCTGATGCGCGCGGCAATGATGATGGGCGCGACGCGCGCGCAGTTGTTGCGCCGCGTGGTGCTGCCGGCGGCGATGCCCTCCATCTTCACCGGCCTGCGCATCGGCCTCGGCATCGCCTGGACGGCGGTGATCGTGTCCGAGATGGTCGCGGTCAAGTCCGGCCTCGGCTACGTGTTGTGGGACGCCTATTACGTCGGGCGCATGGACATCGTCATCGCCGACATGGCCTCCATCGGCATCATGGGTTACCTCAGCGACCGGCTTATCGTGTTTGTCGAGAGCCGCACGCTGGTGTGGCGGCAGTTGCAAAGCCACTAGAGTCCACTCGAACAATATGTCTGACCTGCGCATCAGCGGCCTGGACAAGGCCTATCCGGGCAAGACCGCTGCGCAAAACGTGCAGGCGCTGCAAGGCATAGACCTCGCCATCAACAGCGGCGAGTTTGTCGCCCTGCTGGGGCCTTCGGGCTGCGGCAAATCGACGCTGCTCAACCTCATCGCCGGCTTCGAACCACCAAGCGCCGGCAGCCTGCTCGTTGACGGCGAGGCCGTGACCAAACCCGGCCCGCAGCGCGGCGTGGTATTTCAGGAGGCGGCGCTCCTGCCCTGGCTGGACGTGTGGGAAAACGTCGTGTTCGGGCCCAAGGTGCAGGGCCTGCCCGCTTCCGAGTACGTGCCGCGCGCCGAGGAAATGCTGCGCATCGTCGGCCTTGCCGATTTCAAGCGCCACCTGCCGGTGCAGCTCTCCGGCGGCATGCGCCAGCGCGTCGGCATCGCCCGCGTGCTGACCCTCGGTTCGCGCGTGCTGCTGATGGACGAGCCCTTCGGCGCGCTCGATGCGCAAACGCGCCTGACCATGCAGGAGTTGCTGCTCGATGTCTGGCAACGACTCAAGCCGACCATCGTCTTTGTCACCCACGACATCGACGAGGCGCTGTTCCTGTCGGACAAGATCTACGTCATGTCGGCGCGCCCCGGCCGCATCCAGAGCGAGGTGCCCGTGCCCATCGCGCGGCCGCGTGCCATCGAGGTGACCACCTCGGACGCTTTCAATGCAATGAAGCGCGATATCCTGCACCTCATACGTCACTAGTTTCACCCCACTTTAACCGAGCACCCCGACATGGCCAATCCCCGCGTTCCCTACCGCTTTTCCGATGAAGGCCCGGCGCTGACCGCGCCCGCCGACCGGCGCATCATGGTCCACCTGGTGGTCAACGTCGAACACTGGCAGTTCGATGCGGCGATGCCGCGCACCATCATCACCCCGCCGCACGGCAAGGAAACCGTGCCCGATGTGCCTAATTTCAGCTGGGCCGATTACGGCATGCGCGCCGGCCTGCCGCGCATCCTGCGCGCCATCACCGAACGCGGCCTGCCCGCCTCGACCAGCTTCAACGCCGGTGTCATCAACGCCTATCCGCGTGCCGCCGAGGCCATGCTCGAAGCCGGCTGGGAATTCATCGGCCACGGCGTGCACCAGAAGGCGCTCAATCACGCCGGCGCCGAGCCCGGGGTCATCGACACCACCCTCGATATGATAGAAAAATTCACCGGCAAGCGCCCGCGCGGCTGGCTCGGGCCCGGCCTGCGCGAGAGCCACGACACACCCGACCTCTTGGCCGCGGCCGGCATCGATTACGTCTGCGACTGGTGCATAGACGATGTGCCCAATTGGATGAGCACAAAGACCGGCAAGCTTGTCGCCATGCCCTACAATCTCGAGGTCAACGACTCCATCATCTATGCCGTAGAGCGGCACGCCACCGATGAAATGCTGCGCCGCCTGGAAAACACCCTCGCACTGTTCGTGCGCGAATCGGCAACGCGGCCGCGCGTGCTGGCCATAGGACTGCATCCGCATCTCATCGGCGTGCCGCACCGTTTTGGCAGCCTGGAGAAAATGCTCGACCTGCTGCTGAAAACGCCGGGCGTGTGTTTCATGCAGGGCGGCCAGATCTGCGACTGGTTTACCAGGCAGGTTCCGTTCACAAAATAACGCAGTCTCAACCTGCAATATCATTTCGAAAAACTCAGCACCAATAATTTCCCCGTTCGGGCTGATGCTGAGCGTAGTCGAAGTATCGAAGCCCACATGCCCTTCGACAAGCTCAGGGCGAACGGTTCGATCACATAACAAAGCCGCAAGCACGCGGACAAAGGAGCAGCAATGGATTTGAAACTCAAGGGCAAGCGCGTCGTCGTCACCGGCGCGTCCAAAGGCATAGGCCTGGCCATTTGCAACAGCTTTGCGCGCGAGGGCGCGCAGGTGTTCATGGCTGCGCGCGATGCCGGCCGGCTCGAGGCCGCCGCAGCCCAGCTCAAGGCGCAGACCGGTGCGCAGGTTGCGACGCTCGCGCTCGATGCTGCGGCGTCCGACGCCGGCACGCGCCTGCTCAGGTTCGCCGGCGAGATCGACATTCTCGTCAACAACGCCGGCGCGATACCCGGCGGCGACCTCGCCAAAGTGGACGAAGCGCGCTGGCGCGAGGCGTGGGAACTGAAAATGTTCGGTTACATCAACATCACCCGCCAGGTGCTGCCGGCGATGGCTGCGCGAAAAAGCGGCGTCATCGCCAACATTATCGGCATGGCGGGCGCCGCACCGCGCTCGGAATACATTTGCGGCGCAACGGCCAATGCCGGGCTGATGGCCTTTACCTGCGCCACCGGCGGCGCCAGCACCCGCGACGGCGTGCGCGTATTCGGCATCAACCCCGCGGCAACGCGCAGCGACCGCATTGTGACCATGATGCAGCAGACGGCGGAGCAGAAATTCGGCGACGCCTCGCGCTGGTTGGAACTGACCACCGGCCTGCCCTTCGGCCGCATGGCCGAACCCGAAGAGATCTCCGAACTGACGGCGTTTTGCTGCTCGCCGCTGTGCAGCTACTTGTCCGGCACCGTCGTCAATGTCGATGGCGGCCAGATGTACGCCAGCCCAAGGTAACGGGTAACGGGTAACGGGTAATGGGTAACGTAGAACGGGAACCAGCAAAAGGTAAAGGGACGGAACCAACATGAAACGCATCATGGAAGACAAATACCTGGACATACGCGAAGGCGTGCGTGCCCAGGTGCTGCAATTCGATTCGAAATATTGGCAGGAGATAGACGAGGCGCGCGCTTTTCCCGAAGCTTTCGTCAACGCGCTGACCGAAGGCGGCTGGCTGTCGGCGCTGATCCCCGAAGAGTACGGTGGCGCCAACCTCAGTTTGACCGAAGCCAGCGTCATCATGGAAGAGATCAACCGTGCCGGCGGCAACTCGGGCGCCTGCCACGGCCAGATGTACGTCATGGGCTGCGTGCTGCGCCACGGCTCCAAGGCGCAAAAAGACATGATCCTGCCCAAAATCGTGACCGGCGAACTGCGCATGCAGGCGATGGCCGTGACCGAGCCGACCACCGGCACCGACACCACCAAACTGAAAACCACCGCGGTAAGGAAAGGCGACAAGTACATTGTCAACGGCCAAAAGGTCTGGACCTCGCGCGTGCAGCATTCGGACTACATGCTGCTGCTCGCGCGCACCACGCCGCTGGCCGAGGTGAAGAAAAAAACCGAGGGCCTGTCGGTATTCCTCGTTGACCTGCGCGAAGCCACGCTTCCGGGCAAGGGCATCACCGTGCGGCCGATACGCAACATGGTCAATCACGAGACCAACGAATTGTTTATCGACAACCTCGAGATTCCGGTCGAGAACCGCATCGGCGAGGAAGGCCTCGGGCTCAAGTACATACTCGACGGCCTCAACGCCGAACGCATACTCATCGCCGCCGAGTGCGTCGGTGACGGTTACTGGTTTGTCGAGAAGGCCACCGCCTATGCCAATGACCGCGTGGTGTTTGACCGGCCCATCGGCAAGAACCAGGGCGTGCAGTTCCCGATCGCCCGCGCATTCTGCAATGTCGAGGCGGCCAGCCTGATGCGCTACCGCGCGACCGAGGTGTTTGACGGTGGCGGCAACTGCGGCGCCGAGGCCAATATGGCCAAGATGCTCGCCGCCGACGCCTCCTGGGAGGCGGCCAACGCCTGCCTGCAGACCCACGGCGGCTTCGGTTTTGCCGCCGAGTACGACATCGAGCGCAAGTTCCGCGAGACCCGGCTTTACCAGGTGGCGCCGATCTCGACCAACATGATCCTGTCCTACATCGGCGAGCATGTGCTGGGCATGCCGCGCTCGTATTGACCCCGACCACCACCATGACCGATTTTTCAGGCTGGATAGGCCGCGAGCTTGTCACCAGCGAAGCCCTCGACAGCATGCAACTGACCAAAATGGCGGCGACCATGGACCGGCCGCTCGCCTTCAAGACCGGCGACACGCTGCCTGCGGGCTGGCACTGGCTGTTTTTCAACCAGCTTGAAAGGCAGTCGAACATCGGCCCCGACGGCCACCCCAGGCGCGGCAATTTTCTGCCGCCGGTGGAACTGCCGCGGCGCATGTGGGCCGGCAGCCGCCTGCACTGGCACGCGCCCTTCATCGCCGGCCACACCGTAACGCGCACCGCGCGCGTGCTCGAGATAACCGAAAAAAGCGGCAAGTCGGGAGCGATGATTTTTGTAAAAGTCGGCTACACCTACCGGGATGGCGGCAGCGTGCTGCTCGAAGAGGAGCACGACATTGTTTATCGCGAGGATCCTCCGCGCGATGCCAATGCAGCGCCGTTGACGGCCGCAGCGCCCGAAACAATCGTGTTCGAGCGCGCGGGCGCGCACCTGCGCAAGGTTGCGCCCGATGCGGTGCTGTTGTTCCGTTACTCGGCGCTCAGCTTCAACGGACACCGCATCCATTACGACAGCGACTATGTGCGCAATGTCGAGGGCTATCCGGGCCTGATCGTGCACGGCCCGCTGATCGCCACTTTTGCGCTCGACTTTGTCGAGTTCGACCTCGCGCCCGGACGCAGCATAGAAAAATTCAGTTTTCGGATGAAAAAGCCGACCTTCGATTACGCGCCCTTTCACCTGCACGCCACTGCCGGCGCCGATGGCAACAGCTACGCCGCATGGACCAGCGACAACAGCGGACAAATCGCCCTTGACGGCGAAATCGTGCTGGCATGAGCGCGCCCGCACTGGCGGTCAGCTACCAGTTCGTGCCGGCGACGCGCATCGACCGCGTTGCCAAGGCCTGGCAGGCCGGCGCCGATGCGGTGATTGTCGATCTTGAGGACGCCGTTGCCGCGGCCGAAAAGGGCGGCGCGCGCGCGGCATTGGCAAGGTTGCTGCAGCACGGAGACAAGCCGGTGTGGGTGCGCTGCAATGCCGTCGGCACCGCCTGGCACGGCGACGATCTCGCCGCCCTGCGCCAGGGCATCAAAGGCCTTGCCGGCATCGTGCTGCCCAAGACCGAGTCATCCGCCGACGTCACCGGCCTCGCCATTGCCGTACCGGTGATGGCGCTGATCGAGTCGGCGCGCGGTATCGCGCAGCTCGCCGACATTGCCGCAAACGCCGCGGTCGGGCGCCTCGCCATAGGTAGCGTGGACCTGGCGCTTGACCTGGGCTGCGTCGATTCATGGGAGACGCTGCTGCTGGCGCGCTCGCAGGTCGTGCTGCACTCGCGCCTCGCCAATCTCGCCGCGCCGGTGGACGGCGTCACCGTCACCATAGGCCAGCCCGAGGATGCCGGGCGCGATGCGCGGCGCGCGCGCGAACTCGGCTTTGGCGCCAAGCTGTGCATACATCCTTCGCAAATCGGCCCGGTGCACCAGGGCTTCGCGCCGACAGCCGCGCAAGTCGCCTGGGCGGAAAAGCTGGTGGCCCTCGCCGGTGACGGTGCGGCCATCAAGATCGACGGCCAGATGATAGACAAGCCGGTCATCGACCGGGCGCGGGCGCTGCTGGCGCAGGCGCGGCGGCCCTGACCAAACATCGTCGCAACGTCCGCCATGACCACAATGACCGCCACGCCGGATTACCTGGAACACCTCGCGCGCTTTGTCAGCGAAACAAGGTACGAGGACATTCCCGCTGCGGTCATCGCCCGCACGAGGGAAATTCTGGTTGATTCCTTCCCGGTCATTGCCTCGGGCATGCGAACGCCAGAGCTCGTTGCGTTAGCCGCAACGCAAATCGACGAAGGCGTCAACGGACCCTGCTGGGTCATCGGCACGGGCCGTACCGCCGGGCGCTTTGACGCCGCCATGCTCAACGGCGTCGCCGGCGCCTGGCTTGATTACGACGAGGGCAATTTCCTCGCCAATGGCCATCCGGGCATGCAGGTGCTGCCGGCCGCGCTTGCGGTGTCACAGGCAACAGGCGCCAGCGGCAAACAATTCCTCGCCGCCTTCGCCCTCGGCTACGAAGTGGTGGCGCGCATCGGTGCGGCATCAAAACTGAAACTCATCGTCAACCCGCACGGTACCTTTGGCGTGGTCGGCGCGGCGCTGGCGACAGCGCGGCTGCTCGGCGTGGACGGCGCGCACGGACGCGCCATCGCCAGCCTTGCCGCCTCGAGCTGCATGGCGACCAACCGCCACACCATGCGCGACGGCGCGACCGTGCGCAACTGGTACGCCGGTCACAGCGGCAGCATGGGTCAGATGGCGGTGCGCCTGGTGCAGTCGGGCTTTACCGCGCCGCAGGACGGCGTGTCCACCACCTTCAGCATGGTGCTCGGAGAGGGCTTCGACCCCGCGATCGCCGTCGATCGCCTCGGCCGGCACTGGATGCTGCCTGGCGGTTATCTCAAGCTCTACCCGACCGCACGCTATGCCCACTCGGCCATAGACGCCTTGTTCGACGCGCTCGCCGGGGCGCCGGCCGGGCGCATCCGGCACGAAGACATCGAGCGCATCGACGTGCGCGCCTACCGGCTTGCCGCGCTGCTCGCCAACAACGCGCCCGCCGGCTGGTTCGGTACACGCTTTTCGATTCCGTTCGCCATTGCGACCCTGATCGTCGGCGGCCGCAACGGCCTCGACGCATTTTCCGATGAAGCCGTTGCCGACCCGGCGATCAAGGCGCTGGCACTGCGCGTTGACCTGCGCGAGGACGAAGCCTTCAATAGGCACTACCCGCTGCGCCAGCAGGTGGAACTAGCCATTCACCTCAAGGACGGCCGTCGTTACGAGGGCAGCTGCAGCATCACCAGCGGCGAACCGACCCGCCCCCACGCCACGGCCGACCTCGATCGCAAATACCGCGACCTCGCCTACCCGCTGTGGGGTCGCGACAAGGCCGAGGCGCTGCGCGACGCGCTGCTGCACATCGAGGACTGCGCCGACATGCGCAACCTGGCCGGATTCAATCCCTGATTCAAACCACTCTCCCGGAGCCCCCATGAAAACCCCGACACTTCTCGCCACACTCCTTGCGCTGACGCTTCAGTTCGGCTCAGCCGCGCCGGCATCGGCGCAAGCCTGGCCGACCAAACCGGTGCGCTTCATCGTGTCGCAGTCGGCCGGCGGCAGCATAGACATCGCCGCACGGCTGATTGGGCAAAAGCTCGGCGATGCGCTCGGCCAGACCTTCATCATCGACAACCGCGCCGGCGCCAACGGTATGATCGCCGGCGAGGCTGCCGCGCGCGCCACGCCCGACGGCTACACCTTTCTGATGACCTCGCCCAGCACACTCACCATCAACCAGCACGTTTACAAGAAAGTGCCTTACGACGCGCTGAAGGATTTTGTCGCCGTGACGCAGACCACCTCCATCGTGTTCGTCATGACGGTCCCCGCCGCCTCGCCCTACAAGAGCGCGCGCGAGTTGATCGCCGCGGCACGCGCCAAGCCCGATCTCATACGCTACGGCTCGGCCGGCGCCGGCAACCAGAGCCATCTCGCCGCCGAAATGCTCGCCGGCGCCACCGGCACGAAGTTCCTGCATGTGCCCTACAAAGGGGAGGCACCCGCCATCACCGACCTCCTCGGCGGGCAGATCGACATGATCGTCGGCACCATGCCGGCATTGCTGCCGCATGTCAGGGCCGGCAAGTTGCGCGCGCTCGCCGTGTGCCAGCCCAATCGCTCACAAGCCGTGCCCGATGTGGCGACGATGGGCGAACTCGGTTACCCGTCGGTGGTGGTCACCGGCTGGACCGGCATCGTCGCACCCACCGGCACGCCGCCGGAGGTGCTGCGTCGCCTGCGCGATGAGGTGGTAAAAATTCTCGCCATGCCCGATGTGCGCGAAGCCCTGTCCAGGGCCGGCGCCGAGCCGGTGGGCAGCACACCGGAGGAGTTTGCGGCGTTTATTCGCAGCGAGTCGGTGAAGTGGGGGGCGGCGGTGAAGCAGGCGGGGGTAACGCCGGAGTAAGTTCATCGTACGACGATGGCTGGAAACGTCCGTCCCTAGGGCGTTTCCAGAGACCTGTATTTTTCCGTCACTCTTGCGAATCCCACTCCAGGGACTGGAACCGGGAAGCCAGTGTCCGCAGCAGTGCTAGCATTACGCCGTACCCCGCCACTGCCCCCCATTCCCCCCGGAGCCGCCATGTCCCGCCGCACCTTCTGCGTAACCGTGCTCACCGCCGCCACGTTCGCATTCGCCCTGCCCGCCGCGGCGCAATCCTATCCGACCAAGCCGGTGCGCCTGATCGTGCCGTTTCCGGCCGGGGGCATTGCCGATGTGTTTGCACGCGTCATCGGCGCCAGGTTGTCCGAGGCCTGGGGCCAGCCGGTGCTGGTGGAGAACCGTCCGGGCGCTGGCGGTAACATCGGCGCCGACCTGGTGGCCAAGGCGCCGGCCGACGGCTACACGCTGTTGATGGGCAGCATCGGTACGCAGGCGGTGAACGTCAGCCTGTTCCGCAACATGCCCTACGATCCGGCGAAAGACTTTACCCCGGTGGCGCTGGTGCTCGAGGCCGAGAGCCTGCTGGCGCTGCACCCGTCGATCGGCGTCAGCACACCGGCGGAACTGATCGCGCTGGCGCGCGCGCAGCCGGGAAAATTAAGCTACGGCTCGGCCGGCGTCGGCACGGCGAGCCATCTTGCCGGTGAATTGTTCAAGTCGATGGCGCGCGTCGATATCGCGCACATTCCCTACAAGGGCAATGTGCCGGCCATCACCGATCTTCTGGCCGGGCAGACGCAGATGGTCTTTGCCACCATGCCCACGGTGCTGCCGCATGTGAAGGCGGGCAAGCTGAAGGGGGTGGCGGTGCTGGGCCTCAACCGCTCTGCCGCCGCGCCCGAGGTGCCGACGCTGGCCGAGTCAGGGCTCGGCGGTTTCGAGGTCAACAACTGGATCGGCATGTTCGGGCCGGCCGGCATGCCGCCGACGGTTACCGCCAGACTCAACGCCGCCGTGCTCGAGGTCATGCGCAGCCCCGAGGTGCGCCAGCGCATGCTGGCCGAGGGCGCACGCTTTACCGCCACCACGCCGGAGCAGTTTGCCGCCTTTGTCGCCGCCGAAACGGCCAAATGGGGCAAGCTGATCCGCGACGTCGGCATTCGCGCCGATTGAAGTTCACCGGGCGCTTTACAGTCCATGGCCGTCGTCGCAGAATGCGTTTTCCCCGCCGACCGGAGAAATTGTGGAATAGTGCCCGGTGCGCAGATGTAAACATTGAGTTGAACCCGTTCCGAAAACCCCCAGAACCCCAGATGGAGATGAATGCGATGTTGACCTCCCGAGTGTTTGCCCTGCGCAGCAGCCTTGCTGCATTGCTGTTGTCGTTTGCCCTTGCCGCCGGCGAGGCGCAGGCGCAATCCAAGCCCGAATTCCAGCCCGAGGTCGGCCAGGCCGGCAAGGACGTGGTGTGGGTGCCCTCACCCGAGCAACTGGTGGACAAGATGCTCGACATGGCCAAGGTCACGCGCAATGATTTCCTCATGGACCTGGGTTCGGGCGACGGCCGCACCGTCATTGCGGCGGCCAAGCGCGGTGTGCGCGCGATGGGTGTCGAGTACAACCCCGACATGGTGGTGCTATCGCGTCGCAATGCGGAAAAAGCCGGTGTCGGCAAACTCGCGACACTGGTCGAAGGCGATATTTTCCAGACCGACCTCAGCAAGGCCACGGTGATCACGCTGTTCCTGTTGCCCGACCTCAACGTCAAACTGCGTCCGACCCTGCTCAACATGAAGCCGGGCACACGCGTCGTTTCCAACACCTTCCGCATGGGCGACTGGACCCCCGATGAGACGGTGGAACTCGGTTGCGGCTCGTATTGCACCGCGTTCATGTGGATCGTGCCGGCCAAGGTGGCCGGCACCTGGAAGAGCGCGCAGGGGGATATCGCACTCAAACAGGAATACCAGACCTTCAACGGCACGCTGGGTGCGGCGCCGCTGGCCGAGGCCAGGCTGAACGGCGACCGCATCAGTTTCAGCGCCAACGGCACCCAGTACAGCGGTCGTGTCAACGGCAACAGCATCGAGGGCACCTTCAAGTCGTCCTCGGGCGGGGGCGCCTGGAAGGCGACGCGCGGCTGAGTTGCCAGCCGGCGGGCGCAGCCAGTGCGCCCCCCACCCGCCCGGCGCGCCCTGCTACGGCGCCCGGCTGCGGGTTTTTCCATGGACGCCTGCCAATCGCCTGAATAAGGGGGGAAAATAGCCCTGATTCGGCGTGCGATGCGCCACCGGATGGGCCATGATTCGCTTTTGGCGTATCCGCCTGGAGACGGGTGCGCATGCCTTGCAATGACCGCGCGTCCGGGGCCTTTCCGCCGCGCTGCGGCGGCGGGGACAGCACAGGAAAACGCAGCCACGCGCCATGCCCGAATCGATCCGACGACAAGCCGAGCAAGACCTCTTTCGCGCCGTTGACCGTGCGCGCCGCGTGCTGTCGGCGTGCGCTCGCGCGCTCGCCCTCGCCACCGACGAGCAGCAATTTCTCGGCGACATCTGCCGTATCACCGTCGCGTCGGGCGGCTACAGCATGGCCTGGATCGGCTTCGCGCGTCACGATGCCGAGCGCAGCATCGAGGCGGTGGCCAGCGCCGGCGACAGCTGCGGTTATTTGGCCAAGGCGCGAATCGCCTGGGGTGACGACGAATTTGGCAGCGGCCCTGCCGGCCGTGCGGTGCGCAGTGGGAAGGCGCAGGTGGTGCAAGATCTGCATGTCGCGACCGACTTCCTGCCGTGGCGGGCGGCTGCGCTCGGGCTGGGACATCAGGCCGTCGCCGCGCTGCCGCTGGTCTGCGACGGCGCATGCCTCGGCGTATTCGTCATATTTGCCGCCGAGCCCCATGCCTTCGGCCAACTGGAAATGGATTTGCTCGAGGGCGTCGCCCTCAACATCGCCTTTGGTATCCAGACCCTGCGCCTGCGTGACGCGGCGCGCCGCGCCGAGGCCGAATTGCGCGCGGGCGGACAGCGCTTTCAGGCGACCTTTGACCAGGCGCCCGCGGGTATCGCCCACGTCGATCTCGCGGGCCGGATCACGCTGGCCAACCAGCGTCTCGAACGCATGCTCGGTTATGCGCCGGGAGAGCTCGTCGGGTGCGTCGTTCGCGAGCTGTCGCATCCGGATGACATCGACGCGACGGTAGTGCAGCGGGCGCGGCTGTTGGCCGGTGAAATTACCGCCTTCACCACGCAAAAGCGCTACCTGCGCAAGGACGGCAGCACCGTATGGGTGGGCCTGACGGTGTCGATGATGCGCGCGCCGGGCGGCGCCGGACTCTACGACATCGCCGTGTTCGAGGACATCAGCGACCGCGTGCGCGCCGAAGCGCTGCTGCAACTCGAGCACATGGTGACGCGCGACCTGGCCGAGTCGGACAGTGCCTTGGGCGCCTTGCGGGCGGCAATACGGGCGATTTGTATTGCCGAGGGCTGGGACTGCGGCCGCTGCTTTGTTCCGGATGAGCAGGCCGGCTTACTGCGCTTTGCCGGGGCCTGGGGTGTTGATGACCCGGTAGTGGCGCGTTACCTGCAACAGTCGTGCAATGTTACGTACTCGCCGGGTGTCCGCCTGATGGGCCTGGTGTGGCAGTCGGGCAGCCCGTTGTGGATGTCCGATGTAACCAATGATCCGCGCGTGGCAGTGGGCGCAGTCGCACGGCAGGCGGGGATGCGCGGGGCCTTCCTGTTTCCGCTGCGCGTGGCGGGTAGCGTCATCGGCGTCATCGCCTTCAACAGCCGCGCGGTGCGCGAACCCGAACCGCGCCTGCTTGAGGCCATCGAGAGCATCGGCCGGCAAATCGGCCAGTTCCTGTTGCGCAAGCGCGCCGAAGAGGCGCAGCGGCGCTTTCGTATTGCCATGGACACCTCCCCCGACATCATTGAGCTGATTGATCCTGAGACGCTGTTGTACATCGATGTCAACCAGACCGCCTGCGATGTGCACGGCTACACACGCGAGCAGATGCTGGCTGTCGGGCCGCCCGAGGTCACCGGCAAGCGCCGCGAGACCTTTGCCAACGATTTTGCCGAACTGATCGCGCACGGCCGGGCCAGTCGCATCGAGTCGAGGCGCATCCGCGCCGATGGTTCGGCATTGCCGGTCGAGGTGTTGCGTCGCGCCGTCTGTCTCGACGGGCGCTGGATGATCTTCGCCATCGCCCGCGATACCACCGAGCGTGTCGCGGCCGAACAAAGCTTGCGCCAGAGCGAGACACGCTTTCGCCGCCTGGCCGAATTATCATCGGGCGGTTTCTGGGAGACCGATGCGCGGCATTGCTTCACGAAAATGGTTTACGGCCAGGGCTTCAATGCGTTTCTCCCGGCGGATGCCTACATCGGCACTGCGCGCTGGGACGTCCCCTCGCTCAGTCCCGACGCCGCAGGCTGGGCCAAGCTCAGGGCGATCATGGACGCGCATCAGCGCTTTCACGAATTTGAGTTCTCGCGTGCCGATGGGGCCGGTAACGAGCGATCTCGCTCGATCAGCGGCGCGCCGCTGTTTGACAAGGACGGCCAGTTCACCGGTTATCAGGGCATCACCAGCGACATTAGCGCGCGCAAGCGCGATGAGGCAGAGTTGGTACAACTCAACGCCGAGCTCGAGGCGCGCGTCGCCTTGCGCACCGCCGAGCTCGAGCGCGCCAACAAGGAGCTCGAGACTTTCAGTTATTCAGTGGCGCACGACCTGCGCGCCCCCTTGCGCGCGATGACCGGCTTCAGTGCCATCGTGCTCGAGGAAAACGCCGGCAAGCTGGATGCCGCTTCGGTGCGCTATCTGCAACGCGTTAAGGCGGGCGGCGAAAACATGGGCGAACTGGTGGACGACCTGCTAAACCTGGCGCGCGTTTCACGCCAGGAAATGCGCCGCCGGGACACCAACCTGGGCGAGGTGGCGCGCAAGATCGCAGCCGCGCTGGCCGAGGCCAGCCCGGCACGCAGCGTCGAGATCGAGATCAAGGGCCATATGCCCGCTGTCTGCGACCCGGGCCTGATCGAAATCGTCATGTCCAATCTCATCGGTAACGCCTGGAAATTCACCTCGAAGGTGGACGCGGCGCGCATCGAAGTGGGGGTCAAGCGGCGCGACGGGAAAAACGTTTATTTTGTGCGCGACAACGGCGCCGGGTTCGATATGGCTTATACCAAGAACCTGTTCACGCCCTTCCAGCGCCTGCACCGGCGCGAGGATTTTGAGGGCACCGGCATCGGTCTGTCCCTGGTCAAGCGCATCATCGACAAGCACGGTGGAAAAGTCTGGGCCGAGGGTGAACGCGACAAGGGCGCAAGTTTTTATTTCACACTGGATTGAACCGGTGCGCGCGCAACGGCACGACGCCCGATCAGACCTTTATGAACAGCGTCACCAGTGGGTGGGCGCCGACCTGGCGGCTCCAGTGGCCGTGCACCTGCGCATCGAATTGCACCCCCTCGGGCAGCGTATCGGCCGAGTAAAAATGCTCGCCCGGCCGGAAACTGCGCGTGCTGCCGTCCTGCAGCCCGATTTCCATTTCACCGCCGGTCACGAACAGCCATTGCGGCGACTCGGTGCAGTGGAACTGGCTGCGAAAGCCGACCGGGCTCTGGCGTAACTGGCAGGCGCTGACGGGCAGCAGCGCGGAGAGCATGGCTTGCGGCGTGCCGCCTTCGAGCGCGATCTGCTCTTCGCGAAATTTCGCGCGACCATCGGTATCGGTATACAGGATGACTTTGGTAAACGTGGACATGGCGGCTTCCGGCAGGGTTGGCGCGACGGCGTCGCCGGCGGCGGCAAGCCCGTCGCGGCGCGCGCCAGCATAGCAGGGCGAGCAGGCGCCGGCGTTGGTCGCATGGCGGGGCGCGCTTGAGCGCGTTTGCAAGGATACGGGGTCGCTGGCGCCGCCGCGTCGCGCCGCCGGTATTCGACAGCCCGGAGGACACGCGCTCATTTCACCACGCGGTCGGCGCGGCATGGTGCGCCGCGCGTTTATCTGCGAAGATTGGCGCCGCAACCGGCCTGCGTTTTCTGCCGGCACGCCAACCTGACGGGGGCAATCCTGAAGATCTGCATTTTTGGCGCCGGCGCCGTCGGCGGACACTTCGCTGCGCGCCTGGCGGCCGCGGGCAACGACGTTTCGGTCGTGGTGCGCGGCGCAAATCTCGCGGCCATTCGCGAAAACGGACTGGTATTGCATAGCGGCGGGGAGCGCATTGCCGGCCGCGTGCGGGCGAGCGACAATCCGGCCGATCTCGGTCCGCAGGATATCGTTCTTGCGACACTCAAGACGACCGGCCTCGCTGCGCTCGCCGCTGGCGTGACGCCGTTGCTGGGCAGGGATACCGCTGTGGTGTTCGCGCAAAACGGCCTGCCCTGGTGGTATGCACAAGGGCTCGCGGCGTCACGACCGCGGCCGCCCGATTTGTCGCGCCTTGACCCGGGCGGCGCGCTGGCGCGCAGCATTGCGCCGGAGCGCGTCGTCGGCGGCGTGATCTTTTCCGCCAATACCGTGCTCGAACCCGGCGTCATCAGCAATGCCACGCCGCAATACAACTGCCTCACCATGGGCGAGCCCGATGACCGGCCGAGCACGCGCCTCGATGCGCTGCGTGCGGTGCTGATCGCCGCCGGCATCCTGTCGCCGCCGGTCGATGACATTCGCGCCGTGGTCTGGAACAAATTGCTGATGAATTTCATGTCCCTCGTCGCCTCGATTACCGAGCAGCCCGGGCAGGTCATGATGGCCGACCCCGAAGTGGGCGAACTCATCCACGGACTCATCCGCGAGGGTATCGCCATCGGCGCGGCACATGGCATTGCGCTCGAGCCGGTTGTGGTCAACAGCACCATGCACAAACCCTCGATCCTGCAGGACTACCTGCTCGGCCGGCAGATGGAAGTGGAGGCGCTGGCGCAGACGCCGCTCGCTTTTGCACGCGCTGCGGGCGTTGCCGCCCCGACGCTGCGCCTGGTGGTGGCCTTGCTCGCGCATCGCGCTGCAGCCAGGGGCTTGTACCAGCGCTGAGCCGGGCGTCCGGGCGCGAATATGCGCGCTCATGCGCGCTCATGCGCATCTGTCGCGTGCAGGCACAGGTAGAATGCCGGGCATGAGCTTTGTGCCCCCGTCTTCGTGCAACCCGTTCCGTCATTGCGGCACAGAGAGGGCATGATGCCGCCGGCGCAGACATGAGCAGGCTTCTCGACAAGCTCAAGCAGGCCGAACGCGATCGCGGCGAGGCCGAAGCCGCGGCAAGGCAGCGTGCGTTGACGGCCCAACCCCAGCCCCCCGCTATTGTTGCCCTTGCCGCCGATGCCGCCAGCACCGATGCTGCGCAAAGGGTCGGCGCCGCGGCAGCACGCGAAGCGGCCGAGCGCGCCGCTTTATTCGAGGCCCGCCAGCTTGCCGGGGCGAAAAGCGAGGTGCGCGCGATGGCCGCACAGGCCCTTGTGCACGAACGCGAGGCTGCGGCGCTGGCAGCAGAGCGTGTGGCGGCCGCACTGGCGCTGGCCGACGCCGCAGAGCAGGCGGCGCAGGCCGAGGCACAACGCAACGAGCTGGCGCAGCAGCGGCTTGCCGCCGAACGCGAAAGCGGCGCACGTGCGATGCAACAGGTGGCGAGCGAAAACCGGGGGCTCAAACTGGCACGCGAGCGCATCGAGGCCGAGACGCGCGCCGCCGAAGCCGCCGGGGAACGCGTCGCCCAGGAAAAAGCCGCCGCTGCGGCGGCGGCGCAGCGCCATGGCGTCGAAGAGCAGGCGCAGCGTGCCGCCAACCGGCGCATCGAAGCCGAGCGCGCGCTGGCGCACGCGGCCGAGGAACGCATTCGCAAGGATGCGGCTTTGCGCGACCAGGCGGAGTTGCGCGCCCGCGCCGACACAGAGGCCGCGCGGCAGGCGGCGGTGCTGGCCGAAGTCGAGGGTCGGGCGGCGCTTGCGGCAGCGGCGCTTGCCGCCGCCGATGCGGATGCCGCTGCTGCCGTAAATGCACGCGCCGCAGCAGAGGCGGACGCTGCGGCACAGGTCGCTGCCCGGACCGCGGCGGAGCGGGCGGCGCAGCAGGCCGCGTTGCAACGCGCCGCAGCGGAGCGGGCACTTACTGAAGCGGCAGAGGCCAAAGCCGTCAACGACGCCGCGCTGGCAGAGCAGGCGCTGCAACGGGTTGCTGCGGAAGAGGCTGCGGCGCAGCTTGCGGCAACGCGGGCCGCGGCCGAGGCGAAGGCGCTGGCCAAGGAACAGGCACGGCTGGAGGCGGAGAGCACCGCGCTTGCCGCGTCGCGCCTGCGCGAACAGCACGAAGCCGAGACCTCCCGCCTCGCGCTGGCGCGCGGCGAGGCTGAACAGTCGGCGCTGCTGGTGGCAACGCAAAAACAGCAGGCCGACCGGGCGCTGCTCGATGCAGCACAGCGCAAGGCCTCAGACCAAGCCAGGCTGGCCGAACAGGCGGCACAGCGCATGGCTGCGGATGAGGCCGGTGCGCGTGTTGCCGCAACGCGCATCGAAGCCGAGGCCGATGCGCTGGCGCGGGAGCAGGCGCGCATCAGTGCCGAGACGGCTGCGACTGCCGCTGCCGCGAAGCGCGAACAGCATGAAGCCGAGGCTGCGCGCCTGCTGGGCGAGCGCAGCGCCGCGGAACAGGCGGCGCAACAGGCTGCGACGCAAACGCTGGCGGCAGAGGCAAAACTCACCGCGGCGACCAGGGACAGGGCCGCAGGCGAGGCCGCGCTGGCTGAAGCCGCTGCGCAACGAATGGCGGCGGAAGAAGCGGCCGCGCGCGCTGCCGCGACACGGGTCGAGGCCGAAGCGCAGGCCCTCGCGCTGGAGCAGGCGCGGATCGAAGCCGAGAGCGGCGCGGCCGCTGCGGCGCAAACGCGCGGGCAACTGGAAGCCGAAGCGGCGCGACTCGCGCTCGAACGCGGCGCGGCGGAACGGGCCGCGCGCGCGGCCGCCAGCGAGCACCTGGAAGCGGACCGGCAACGCACGGCGGCGGCAGAACACAAGGCCGGCACCGAGTCGGTTCTGGCCGCGGAGGCAACGCAGCGCATGCTGGCCGAGGAAGAGGCGGCGCGTGTTGCAGCGGCCCTCGCGGATGCCGAAGCCCGCGCCCTCGCCGTAACGCAGTCGCGCATCGAAGCCGAGGAGCGCGCGCTGCTTGCGGCACGTCTGCGCGAACAACAGGAAGCCGATGCGGCACGGCTCGCCGCCGATCGGCGCGCGAGCGAGGAGGCGGCCACGGCGCTGGCGCTGCAACGGGCGGCGGCCGACGAAGCGCTCGCCGTCGCAGCGGCCGAGCGCGCACGCGCCGATGCTTTGCGCGAAAGCGCGACCGCCGCGCGCATCGAGGCTGACACCCGCGCGGAAGCCGCCGCGCGCGACAAGGCGCGGGGGGCGGCGACGGCGGTCAAGCAGGCCGCGACGCTGGCCCGGACCGAACAACGCGCCATCGAGGTCGCGGCAAAACGCAGTGCGGCCGAGCAGCGCGCGGCAGTGGTGCTGCAGCAACGTATCGCAGCCGGGCAGAATGCATCCGCTCTCGCTGCGGCGCGACTGCAAGGCGAGCGGGAACTCGCCGGCGACACCGCGTCGCGCCAGGCGCTCGAAGCCGAGGCGCAGCAGGTGCAAAGCCAGCGGCCGAAGCGCCGATGGTCGGGCCAGGCGGCGGTCGGCGTCGCCTGTGTCATTGGTATCACGCTTTACTTCATCGCCTTTCCCGGTCCGCAGGCGCCGCCAGCGCGGGTGCCGGGGCCGGAGCAGCCGGTGCAGTTGCGATTGGATACTGCCGTCGAGAATATCCCGGCGGGGATAATCGCCACTGCCCGGAAAAAATCGGGCAGGTAGCTGGAAGCGCTCTGGGGACGGGCGTTTTCAGTCGATGGCATGGTGGTGTTGCGGGCGGGAGTACGTTCGGTTGAAACCCGTGACTACCTGGTTCTTCTCTTTGCCTTCGGTGGCGCTATTTTTTTGTTGGGGTGTTTCACCCCCCTTGCGCGAGCGAAATATCTCAACGCAATAGACTCGACACCGAGCAATTCCAGAAGAACTCACAAGTCGCGAGTGCCAGGCGGAGTCACGTCTTGATGCTCTCCAGTCAAGGAAGCGAGGGCACCCCGACGACCGTATAGCCATAAGCAATGGCTGGAAACGCCCTAGGGACGGTCGTTTCCAGCCATTGCTTATGCGAAACTGACGCCGACTTCAGCCCGCCGCGTCGGCCACCAGTCCGGCCGCCTCGATGCCGGCGACGCACGCCGCTTCATCCTCCTCACCCGTCCCGCCACTCGCGCCGGCCGCGCCGATGATCTCGCCTGCGGCGTTCTTGATCAGCACGCCGCCCGGCTGCGGCAGGAATTTGCCCTGCGCCGTCTGCGCCAGCGTATGAAAAAACGCCGGGTTGTCCTTGGCACGCTTGGCGAGGGCACGGCTTGACGCACCCATCGCCACCGAAGCCCAGGCCTTGCCCAGGCCCACATCGACACGAAACATGCTGGCGCCGTCCTCGCGCTGCGCCGCGACGATGTGGCCGGCGGCGTCGATGACCACCACCGCAAGAGGCCTGATGTTCATGTCGCGCGCCTTCGCCAGCGCCTTGTCGATGATGGTGTTCGCCTGCTTCAAGCCGAGTGATGTCATGGATGCTCCAGGGGGTTTGGAAAAATCTTACTCCGGCTGCATGCCGATGCCCTTGATCACCCGGGCCCAGCGCTCGCGCTCGGATGCAAAAAACTGGCCGGTTGATTCGGGGGTGCCGGCGCCCTCAGTATAAATGCCAAGGTCGCGCAGGCGTTGGACGTTTTCCGCATCGGCAAGGATCTGCCCGAGGTCGCGGTTTATTTTCGCCACCACATCGGCCGGCGTGCCGGTGGGCACGACCATCGCGAACCACCCGACATAGGCAAACCCGGGCAGGGTTTCGGACAAGGTCGGAATGCCGTCAAGGCCGGGCAGGCGCCTGGCCGAGGTCACGGCAATGGGACGCAGGCGGCCGTCGCGGACGAGGTTGATAACCGACGGAATACCCATCACCGTGTACTGCGTGCGCCCGGCGACGGTGTCCTGCACCGCAGCCGCCGAACTGGTGTAGGGCACCTGTGTCACCTGCACGCCGGCGGTCACCTTGAGCATGTCACCGACAATGCCGCCAAAACCACGCTGCCCGTCGCTGGCGAAGGCCATGCTGCCCGGTTGCGCCTTGGCCATGGCAATCAGCTCCGCCGTGGTCTTTGCCGCAAGAGAGGGCGTCGCCGCAATCAGGAAGGGGCTGAGGCCGATCATCGCCACCGGCATGAAGTCTTTCACCGGATCGTAGGGCATGGATTTGAGGGTGTAGATATTAGTGACGAGCGCCGCAGTAGTGGAAAAATAAAGCGTGTAACCGTCGGCCGGCGAGCGCGCCGCCGCCTGCGCACCGATGACGTTGTTGCCCCCGGGGCGGTTCTCCACCACCACCTGCTGGCCCCAGGTACGCGTCAGCTTGTCGGCAAGAATGCGCGCGATGATGTCGGGCGGCGACCCGGCAGGCTGCGACAGGATGATTTTCGGCGGTTTCACCGGCCAGCTTTGCGCCGCAGCGCCGGTGACGCAGAGGCTCAATGCCGCAGCCAGGCTGATACGGATAAGTCGATTCCAGATTTTCATGCTGTCCTCCTCAGGATGCCTGCATTGCGCAGGGTGTGGGTTTTACCGCTTACTTGCGTTGCTTGTTTTCATCGCTCAGCCTGGCGCAGGTGCCGCGCCCTCGACTGCGGTGGGAAAACGAAACGTCCGCTCCGCCAACATGATTGGCGCGCTGTCCTTGACCGAAACACCCCAGTGATCAATGCGTCCGGGCGGCCATTTCCACTCTTCCGGATTGCCGACGCGGTAGTCATCACCGACCTCGGACACCTCCGCCGTATATTCAATCACCGCGCCGAAGGGCGCGATGAAATAGCCGAACACGTTGTTGCCCGGTCCATGCCGGCCCGGCCCCCACACCGGCGCAAAGCCGGCCTCGCGCATGCGGCCGAAGCCGCGCATCACCGCGTCGATGTCACGCATCTCGAAAGCGATGTGATTGAGCGATGCAACATCGGCATGGGCATAGGCGACGGCGTGGTGCTTGCGGTCGCAGCGCACAAAGGTCATCGCGCGGGTGCGATCGGACACCGTGAAGCCCAGCACATCGACGGCAAAGCGCTCGCACGCCGCGACATCGAGCGCGTTGAGCACGGCGTGGGTAATCTGCATCGGCGTGTCATTCGCCGCGGCAACGGGTGCGACCGTGCTGTCGGTGACGAAGCAATAGACCTGTGCCTCCGGGCCGGACACCGTGAATCCGGCGCCGCCACCGGGCGCATCGAGCACGGCGAACGGCCGCGCGGGCGTGTTGCCGGCACGCAGCCGCACTTGCAATGCGTCCAGTTCAGCCGCCGCGCCGGCAAAGGTAATGGCGCCGACCGCGGGCGTTGCCGCCTCGCGCAGCGACAGGATATACGGATGATCGCCGCTGCCTCGAAAAAATCGTACGCCCGCCTCCCCGCCTGCGGGCAGCAATCCCCAGGTACGCTGCAAAAAGCGGGCGGCGGCGGCGACATCGGCAAGCTGTAATTCGACACTACGCAGGCGCATGGCTGACTCCCTTTGGGGTCATCGCCGCGAGCAACGACCCGAGTTGCATTTGCAGTTGCGGACCATCGGACGCAACGCCATAAACATAATGATCGGGCCGCACGATCGCAGCGGCGCAGCCGTGACGCGCGAACCAGCGCGCCAGCACGCCGTCCGTTTCGCTCACGTCCAGCACTGCAGGGTCGTTGGTGACGCCAAGCAGCACCACCTTTGCGTCGAGTTTGCGCACCAGCGCGCCCGCCGCAAGCGCTGCGGCCATCGCGCCGTCGTTGACGACAATGCGAAAGCCGCCGCCGGTCAACTCATCGAGCAACACCGCCGCGCCGTCACGACTTACGCGCGGCTGCGGGAACAGCGTGCCGTTCGCGGCGTGCGCCAGCGGCGACAGCAGGCAGCCCGCGCCGGAAAGCGGCGGAATCAGGTCCTGGCGCGCGACGGTCTTGATCTCACCACCGGCTTCGGCCAGCAGGCGCGCGTCGCGCGCCCGCGCCGCCGCCGGATCGCGTTCGCAAATAAGCCGGCCTATGTCTTTGATCAGTGTGGTCAGGCGGCGCACATGGCCGCTGCGCTCGGCCTGATAGGTATCGAGCAGCGCTTCACCCGCCTCGCCCTTTAACACGCGCTGCAGCTTCCAGCTGAGGTTGGCGACATCGCGCACGCCCTGACACATGCCCTGGCCGGTAAAGGGCGGTTGCTGGTGTGCGGCGTCGCCAGCGATGAATGCGCGGCCACGCCGCCAGTCGCGCGCCACCAGCGCATGAAAGCGGTAACTCGCCACGCGCCACAGCGCGGCCTCGTCGGGCTTGAGCCAGCGCGACAGCAATCGCCATATTTCACCGGGCATCTCCATCTGGCGCGGGTCTTCACCGGGCAGCAGCATGATCTCCCAGCGGCGGTGATTGCCCGGACCGATGAGGTAGGTGGTCGGGCGCGCCGGCTCGCAGTACTGGATGCTGACCTCGGGCAGCCGGGCGAGGCCGCGTTCGTTGACCTTGAGATCGACCACCAGCCAGGGCTCGTCGAAGTCGAGGTCTTCAAAAGTCATGTCTAGCAGGCGGCGCACCGTGCTGGAGGCGCCGTCGCAGCCAACCACGTAGCGGGCGCGCACGCTGCGCGCGCGGCCGGTCTCATCGCGCAGGTCAAGTGTCACGCCATCCTCATCCTGGGCAATGGCGGTGAGTTCGGTACCCAGCGCCACCTCGACACCGGGTGTGGCGGCCACGCCATTGCGCAGCAGCTGCTCGACCGGCGGCTGCGTGAACACCAGATTCGGCGGCCAGCCCAGCGGGTAAGGCGGCGGCACCGCGCCGAAGCGCTTGATCAGTTGCCCGTTGACGCCGTAGTACTCGGAAGGGGTAAAGGGCGCGGTGTATGGCAGCACGGCCTTGGCAAGACCGAGGTTCTGCAACACGCGCATGATTTCGTGGTCAAGCGCAAAGGCGCGTGGCTTGTCGTAAACGGTACGCGCGCCGTCGATAGCGAGTGTGCGCACGCCCAGGCGCCCGAGCAAACCAGCGCAGGTCGCCCCGGCCGGGCCGAAGCCCACCACCACCACATCGAATTGCGCGCCCGCTTGTGCCACCACGGTATCCCCTCCTTGACTGGTCCGGGCCGGCGCCCGGCGCCGACGGTCTTTGCCGACAGCTTGCGCACATGCTACGCAGCGGTCCATAATTTGAAAATCCTATTTTTATGATTGTCTGAATCCAAATTATGGATACTGCGCCGTGGACATAGGCAAGGCCGACCTCAACCTGCTGGTGGTGTTCGACGCGATGCTGGTGCAGCAGAGCGTGACCCGCGCCGGTAGCGCCATCGGCCTCAGTCAGCCGGCGATGAGCGCGGCGCTGGCCAAGCTGCGCGTGCTGTTCAACGACCCGCTGTTCGTGCGTACCAGTTCGGGCATGAGCCCGACCGCCCTCGCCCTCGAACTCGCCGGCCCGGTGCACCAAGTATTGGACACGGTGAAGTCCGACATCCTGCAAAAATCGAGCTTCAACCCGGCGCGCACCGAGCGCGGCTTCGGCCTGATCACGCCCGATATCGGCGAGTTTGCGCTGCTGCCGAAAATCTTCACCCGCATCGCCGTCGACGCGCCGCACGCCAAGCTGCGGGCGATGTCGATGCCGGCCACCGCGACGGCGCAGGCGCTGGAGGCGGGCGAAGCGGACCTTGCCGTCGGCTACTTCCCCGACCTCACCGGCGCCAGTTTTTACCAGCAGCGGTTGTTCCGCAACGCCTACATCTGCATGGTGCGCGCCAACCATCCGCGCATCGGCGAACGGCTGAGCCTGAAGCAGTTTGTCGAGGGCGCGCACGCCGTGGTGCGGCCCGAGGGCCGCAACCATATTTTCGAGGTGTTTTTACAGCAGCGCGGCATCGTGCGCGATGTGCGCCTCAATATCGCGCATTTCACCAGCCTGCTCGCCATCATTGTCGAATCCGACCTGATCGCCACCGTGCCACTCGATATCGGCGTCGCCTTTGCGCGCCTCGCACGCATCAGGCTGCTTGATCCGCCGCTCAAGCCGCCGGCCTTTGACGTCAAGCAATACTGGCACCGGCGCTTCAACAAGGACCCGGCCAATATGTGGCTGCGCCGCAGCGTGCACGACTTGTTCAGCGATTACGCCGAGAGCACGGCGCGCGAACTGGCAAAACTGCGCCGCGGCTGAGATCGGGTTGACCGGAAAAGACAAGGCCCCGGTGACTTGCGTCACCGGGGCCTTGTTACTGCTCAGGCTCGTGCCGGCCTTATAGGCTGGCGGTCATCCGTACAGAAAAGGTTGATCCGCTGCGTGAGCCGTTCTGGCCGGTTAAGCCTATGGGACTGATCATTGGATCACCTCCTTTCAAAGTTGTGAGATTGCAGTCTAGCCAAGCACGGCCGCGCTGACAAGTGCATCTTGCATTTTTGCATCTTGCATTTTTGCGTCGTGCATTTGTGTGTCGTGCATTTGTGTGTCGTGCATTTTCACCGACGCGCGCGCACGGTGCGATGAACCACCACCTCAATTGCAAGCAGCTGTAATCGAGGCCGCAGCGCTTACATGGCGTTACACAAGAACACATCCTTGCGTCGCCGCAGCGTGCACAGTCGGCGTTGATTAAAGCGTGGGCATAAGCGCCCTCACCGTTGCAAACCCTGTAGAGGAGAATCCCATGAAAGCCCCAAACCTGCGTGTGCTTTGCCTTGCCGGCTTGGCTGTCGCATCCATCACCGCCAGCGGCAGCCTGTTTGCGCGCGACTACGACCGTCGCGACTTCCGCGACTACCGCGGTTCGTCCCACTCGGTGCGCGACATGCGGCACGACCAGCGCTCCGACTACCGCGGCCGCTTTGACCACCATGACCGCTTTGACCGCCATGACCGCCATGACCGCTTTGACCGCTTTGAAAATCATGGCCGCCGCCACAACGTGGTGGTGACGCACTACAACGCCCGTCCGCATGTGATCGAGCGCCGTGTCATTGTCGAACAGCCGGTCTATTACGCGCCGGTGTCCTACGCGCCGCCGCCGTCGCTGGGCCAGGTGTTGGGCGGCTTTATCGGCGGCGTCATCGACGACAACCGCTAGAGCCCGCCTCAACTCAACGGCAGGCACCACCGGTCGCCACCGCGCGTCCAAGCCGCAGTGGCTTTTTGCATTTTTACCCCTCTACTTTCAGCGCGTCGCCGTCCAACTGCCGGTCGCGCCCGCCGCCGACTTGAAACTGCCGTCGATGGTCGCGCCCCTGACCACACCTGTGAACTCGGTGCCGTCGACGGAGAAATAAATGCGCTCGCCCTGCAGCCTGCCCTTCTCGGTCGGCTTGCCGCCTATCGCACCCTCGAAGGTCTGGAAGCTCTGCGTGATGGCGATCGGGCCGAGCGTGCTCTGCCAGCGCCCCTCCACCCGCGCCGGCACGATCCACAGGTAGGCGATGCAATGCGGGCCGCACTTGAGGTCGGCCGCCTCATCGGGCGACCAGTCGCCCATGCGGAAGGTATTTGACACAACGCGCGTGCCGGGCTTGAGCAAGAGGATGGACGGGCGCAGGCGCAGATTGAGGTCGGGCAGCAGGAACAGCGAAATCACCGTCGCCTTGGAAATATCGCTCTGGAAAATATCGCCCTGCACGAACGTCGCCTTGCCTGTAACGCCGGCCTTTTGCGCCTCGCGTCGCGACAAGGCAACCATGTCCGGGTTGTATTCGATGCCGCCGGCGGTGGCGCCGCGCTTTGCCGCCGCAATCACCGTGCGGCCGTCACCCGAACCAAGATCGAGCAGCGTGTCGGCCGGCGTCAGCTTGGCCATATCAAGCATTTTTTCCACCAAATCGCCGGGCGTGGGCACCCAGACCACATCCTTGCCGGACTGGTAGAGGCTGGGCGTGTAGTCTTGCGGTACCGGTGCGGGTGTTTGCGCGCCGGCGGTGCCGACCTGGAACAACAACGCCGCGAGAGCGGCGACACTGCGATACGAACGTAAACGTGAACTCATGCCTGGTCCTTGTATGGCTGCGAATGGATGGGGCGTTGCGGCAACAAAACGGATATTACCGGCAAATGCCCGTCACCCCATCGCGCGCCGGCGCAGCATGACGGCAACAGATTCTGGCATGAGAGGGCGCGATATCAGGCAAAATCGCGTTATGACCGCGTCGGGAGGCGACGCAGAATAATGACAAATTTGTCACCTTAACAGGCCGGAAAGCCCCGTCCCACGCGCTTTTCGCGAAAGCAAAGTAATGAAATTATTCCATGGCTGGCGCATGGCCGCGGCCGGCGGCAGCATTCAGTTCCTGCAAGCCGGGCTGCTGCAACAGGCCTTCGGCGCCTACCTCGCCGTGCTGACCGAGGAGCGCGGCTGGAGCAAGACCGCAGTGTCGGGCGCGGCGGCGATGCAGTCGCTGGAGGCGGCCGCCATCGGGCCGCTGCTCGGCTGGATCATCGACCGCTTCGGCTCCCAGGGCATGATACGCGCCGGCGTGCTCGCGCTTGGCGCCGGCTTCATGGTCCTCAGCCAGATCGAGTCGCTCACCGGCTTTTACATCGCCTTCCTCATCATCGCGCTCGGCTCCAGCATGTGCGGCTTTTTTCCGGTCAATGTGGCGCTCATCCACTGGTTCGAAAAGCAGCGCGCCCGCGCACTGTCGTCCCTGTCGCTCGGCCTCGCCCTGGGCGGCATTTTCGTGCCGGCAGTGGCCTGGTCGATGCAAAGTTACGGCTGGCGCGCCACCGCCTTTGGTTCGGGCGTGCTGATCATCCTCGCCGGCTGGCCGCTGACCAGCGTGTTTCGCCACCGCCATCCGCGCGACATCGGCCAGACCATGGACGGCCTGCCCGCAGCCGAGCCGGCGGCGGGCGCCGCCGCACCGCCGGGGCGGCGCGAGTTCAGTGCGCGCGAGGCCTTGCGCACGCGCGCCTTCTGGCTGCTCTCCCTTGGTCACGGCTCGGCGCTGTTCGTGGTGATGGCCGTCAACGTCCACGCCATCAGCCACATGAAAGAGGGCCTTGGCTATTCGCTCGAGCAGGCCTCCCTGGTAATAACGCTGGTGACGCTGTCGCAGGTCGGCGGCGTGCTGCTCGGCTGGACCTTCGGCGACCGCTTTGAAAAACGCTTTGTGTCGGCCGCCTGCATGCTGATGCACGCCGCCGGCCTGTTGCTGCTGACCTTTGCCACCGGCGCGGCGATGCTGGTCGCCTTTGCCGTGCTGCACGGCGGCGCGTGGGGACTGCGCGGCCCGCTGATGCAGGCGATACGCGCCGATTATTTCGGCCGCCAGTCCATCGGCATGATCCTCGGCCTCTCTTCGCTGATCGTCGTCATCGGCCAGGCCGGCGGCCCGCTGATCGCCGGCGCCTTCGCCGACCACAATGGCAATTACATCAGCGGCTTTTGCGTGCTCTCCGGGCTCGCGGCCCTGGGCTCGCTGTTCTTTTTGCTGGCGCGGCGGCCGGCCTGACCGGAACGGCAAGATCGATCGGGCGGATGGCTGGAATAGACCCGTAGCGGTGATTCCCGCCCGCCGGCGTATACGCTCAGTTTGATCCAGATCAATTGCGCAACAGTTAAACTGAAGGATACTGACTCTGGAACGCTTTGTTCAAGGCGTTTGCGCGGCGCGATGGAGCGCGGTTGGTCTTTTTCGTGGACATACCCATGGATTCGAAAATAGAAACGCTCGAACAACGGCTCGCCAAGTTCGAGAGCGAGGTGGAGCAGTGGCGCAAGAACTACATCGATCTCGACCAACACCATCGTGCGATGCTGCACGACCTCAAGGAACTGACCGAAAATTCGGCAACAGCAGCGGTAAAGGCATCCACTGCGGCACAGGCGTCGGCAAAGGCAGCCAAGCACTCGGCGATGGCGGCGAAAGCGGCGGGGCAAACCGAGTCGGTAGAGGTTGCCGTCCTGGCAGCATCGGCGGCGGACGCGGCGGCTGAGAGCGCAGCCTTATCGTCTTTGGCTGCCGCTTCGGCTACGAAGGCGACTGCAAAGGCTGCTTCGCATCAAGCCGACGAGGCGGCAAGAAAGGCCTCGGCCGACGCCGCCGAGGCTACGAGAATAGCCGCCGCAGCGGCGTTAGAAGCTATTACCTTGGCCAATGCGGCGCGGGAATTTGCAACGATCATAAGGCGCTAAGTGAGCGCCGCAGCCCGCGACCGGCGGGAAAGTCCAATTCCCTACTTGACATGACGGCTCCTGGCCCAAAGCCGACCCACCTCACAAAGCGCTCAATCCCAGCCCAGGCGTTTTGCCGATTCGCGTCACGCCAGGAAACCCGCGAAAGCGCGCCCGGGCGTGACCTTGTCGAGGTTCTCGGTCATGCGCTAGCGAAACGCCGGGTAGCGCTGCTGCAGGCGCGGCAGACAAGGTCGCGCGCGCAAAAAAATGCCACAAGCGGGTCATGGTCAAACTCGACGAAGGACTCCAGCGCTTTGCCGGCATCGACAAGCCCGGCGCCGAGCAGCAGCGCGCGCGGCACGAGATACAACTGCGGAGCCAGGACGAGCCCATCGCCTGCGGGCGCTGACCCCGGCCTGCACCATATGCTGGAGAGCCCCGCCAGGCGGCCGTTTCCAGCGTGTTACCCCGTCACGAAGCAGCGCTTCAGGCCGGTACCAGGCGCAGCCGGGTGATTTCCGAGGGCGCGCCAAAACGCAGCGGCGGCCCCCAGTAACCGGTGCCACGGCTGGTGTACACCCACATGTTACCCATGCGGTGCAGCCCGGCGGAAAAAGCGCTGCTGCAGGCCCAGCCGCCGCAGCTCGGCCACCCAGGCCTTGGCCCCCGAGTAGTACTCGTGGTTGCCGGTGACAAAAAAACCGCCGTGACGCGCGCGCAACTGCGCCAGCGGCGCGACATGGCGCGCCAGCTCGCGCACGCTGCCGTCCACCAGGTCGCCGGTCACCGCGACAAGGTCGGCGTCAAGGTTGTTCACCGCATCGACAATGGCCTCAATGTAATCGCACTGGATGGTCGGCCCGACATGGATGTCGCTGATCTGCACGATGGTGAACCCGTGCAATGCCGCCGGCAGGCCGGGCACCGGCACGTCGGCGGCGCGCAGCGCGGCGCGCCTTCGCGCATTGACAAAACCGAGCGCGGTGACGAGCAGCGCGAGCAGCGGCACCGCCACGGCGCTCCAGCCAAGATAAACCGCCAGCGCCGCATCCAGCGGCCACAGCATTGCCGCAGCGAGACCAGACAAAAACAGCACATCACGAAGCGCGGTCAGCACCAGCAGGGACGAGAAATTGCCCATCGCGACAAAGCCCGACCAGGCGAGAACGCGGGCGCGCGGCTGCGGCATCTGGCGCGACAGCATGGCGAGCGGAATCAGGGCGGCCGAGCCGAGCAACAGCGAGGCTGCCAGCAGCAGACCAGCAACGCCCAGCGGCAGGTCGGGCAAGAGGCGCAGGCCGACATAGACGTGCAACAGCAGTACCAGCCCGAACAGACGCGACATCAGTTCAGACCGGCGTCAAGGCAGGGTGCGGCGCATCTGGATGGTCACCGCTTATTCCTGCGGAATGCCCGCCTTGCGCGCAACGTCTTTCCAGCGCGCGATTTCGGCCTGCACGAAAGCGCGATAGGCCGCCGGCGAGGCCGAGGCCTCCGGCACCAGTCCCAACTCCTGCAACTTGGCGCTGATCGCCGGCTGCGTGACAAAGTCTGCGGCATGGCGGTGCAGTTGCGCGAGCACGCGCTCGGGCACACCGGCCGGCGCGGCCAGCGCAAACCATGCGGCGGCCGAAATCGCCGGGAAGCCCAGTTCGGTGAATGTCGGTATCGCCGGTACCGCCGCGACGCGCTCGGGCGTGGACACCGCCAGCAGCCGGATCGCACCCGCCCTGACCTGGCCGATATGCGCCGGCAGGTTGTCTGACACCACATTGATGCGCCCGCCGAGCAAGTCCACCTGCGCCGGCACCGAACCGCGATACGGCACGTGCTCCATCGGCACGCCAGTGGTGAGGCCGATCAGCGCGCCGGTGAGGTGGCCGAGACTGCCCGCGCCGGGTGAGCCGTAGCGCAACGGTGCGGCGGCGGCGCGGCCTTCCTTGACGAAGGCGGCAAGATCCTGCGGGCCCTCTCCTGATTTGACCATGAGAAATATCGGCGCCTTGCCGAGCAGCGAAATATGCGTGAAGTCGGCCACCGGGTCATAGGGCAGGGTCTTGTACAAGGCCGGGCCGCTGCCGTGCGGCGCGGAGGTGGTGAGCAGCAGCGTGTAGCCGTCGGGCGCGCTTTGCGCCGCGGCCTGGGTGCCGAGAATACCGCCGGCGCCGGAGCGGTTTTCAACGGTGACCGACTTGCCGGTCTTCGCCTCGAGGTGTTGCGCGAACAGCCGCGCCACCACGTCGGCGAGTCCGCCAGGCGCAAAAGCGACTACGATGCGCACCGGCCGCGCCGGCCACTCCTGCGCGGCGGCAAGGCCGCAATGCGTTGCGAGAACCAATGCTGCGAGCACCGAACCAGCGAATCTGGACATTGATCAGCCTCCTTGAAATAACGACGTTGCAGAACGGACGCGCTACTCGATGCCCCATACGGCGGGCGGCGTGTCCGGATAAACCTTCTGGTTCTTGCGCAGGCCGAGGCTGACAAACATCTCGGTGGTCTTGATGCCCAGCGCAACCGTGTTGAGCACCGGCACGCCGACCGCGTCCTCGATTTCCCGCGGGTCGGTGAGAAAAGGCATGTACACGGCGCAAAACGGCAGGATCACGTTGGCATCGTCCTGCTCGACCGCTTCGCGGCAGATTGCCAGCGTGCGCGCCTTCACCTCGCCGCGGCGCTGCCAGGACTCGGCCAACGGGATGTTCCAGGCGCGCATGGCCGCAATCGTGCCGACAAGGCCCCAGCGGCCGATCAGCTTGCGCGCATAGGAGCGCAGCGAATCCTCGACCACCAGCATGCAGACACGGTCGCCGAGCAGCGGCGCGAAGCGCGCCGACACGGTGCCGATGTCAACGACCGGGATATTCACCATGTGGCGCGCCACTTCGGCACCGACGTCGTATTCGCCGGTCAGGAACACCGCGTCCCAGCCCTCGCGCTCGGCCTTGACCACCTCGTGCACGACATGGCGGGCGCCGGCCATGATGCGCGCCTCGTTGATGTGGCCGGCCATCGGCCCGGCGTGTGCGCCGGAATTGAGGAAAATGGTTTCGACCTCGGTGCCGGCGGAAGCGTAGCCGCGGGTGATTTCCGCCGACAAGGCCATGAACTCCGGATCGGTGTTCTGTCTCGAAGCCGGACGAATGACCTTGATTCGCATGCCTGCACGCTCCCCTCGGAACAATCTGGATGAACAATCCGCGCCGCCATGCCCTGCACCGGCATCAAGGCGTCGGGATTTATTCTACAGGCAAGGGCCGGTGCGACGCGCGGCCAATCCCGATCGACCGGCGCCGGGCGAAAGCAATAGCCTGGAAACGGCCATGGGACGCGGCTTTCCGGACAAATGGCCGCCCTCGATCGCACCCGGGCACGCGCAGATGTGATAATCGCAGCATGAATAAAAAGCCCCTCACCGTCGGCATCATCGGGCTCGGCTATGGCCGCGCGCACCTGGTCGGCTTTCGCGCCGCCGGCTGCAACATTGTCGCGCTGTGCCAGCGCAACAGCGAAACGGCGCGCGCGCTCGCCGCAAAGTACGGCGTGCCGGCGGCCTACTCGGACTGGTCCGAAATGATAGCGCGCGCCAAACCCGATATCGTCACCATCGCAACGCCGCCGGCGCTGCACCTCCCGATCCTGCGCGCGGCCATGCAGGCCGGCGCTCACGTGGTCTGCGAAAAACCGCTGGCGATGAACCGCACCGAGGCGCTGGAGATGATCGCCATCGCGGAACGGTCGGGCCGTGCGGCGATCACCGGCTTCAACTGGCGCTACCAGGCGGCGATGCAAGAGTTCCACCGGCGCGTCGTCGCAGGCGACATCGGCCGCGTCTTTCACATCAACGCGCGCTGGCTCAACCCCAGCCGGGCCGACGAAAATGCGGCGGCGACCTGGCGCATGGATCGCAGCCAGGCCGGGCATGGGGCGATGGGCGACCAGGGCGTGCACCTGATCGACATGACGCGCTGGCTGTTCGGCGAATTCACCCGCGTCAACGCCAGCGCCGGCATCGCGCATGCTGCGCGCAAGGCGCCCGGCGGCGCGAACGCGGACGCCGAAGACCACTGCAGCGTGCTCGCCGAGCTTGCCTCGGGCGCCCGCGTCGCGCTGACCGCAAGCCGCGTCGCGCACGGCCTGAACGAACATTCAATCGAGGCCTACGGCAGCGCCGGCGCGCTCAGCCTGCGCGTGAACAGAGACGTGAAGGACTGGCACGCCGGCGAACTGTACGCGGCAAAGCCGGGCGCATCGTTCGAGCGCGTGCCGGTGCGCGACGACATCCCCGGTATCGAGGCGCTCACCGACAGGCTCGAAATCACCGGCCTCGCGACAGTCGCGCCGATGGCGCGCGAGATGCTCGCCGCGATAGCGCGCGGCGAGACGCCATCGCCGTCGCTCGAGGACGGCATGCGCGCACAGGCGGTGCTCGATGCGGTGCTCGAATCAGTGCGCACCGGCCAATGGCAGGAACCACGGGCGGGTGCCTGAGGGCAAGCCCGGCCGGGCTTTGCCCGCCTGCGGCGCTAACGCGCGCCGGCCGCTTCGAGCATGCGCACCATCTCGGCAAAACCGCGGGAGCGCACGAGGGCAAGCGGCGTGTTGCCCTGGCGGCGATGAGTTTTTCAAGGGCGGCAAGCTCGCCCTTGTGCGCGGCGGCGTGCAACGGCCCGAACTGCGCGGTCTCGCTTGGAGTCGGCGCCACCGGAAAGGCCGACGCTGCCGTGCTGGCAAGACCGATGCAACAGGCGAGCAGCACATGCCGCAGCCAGCAGATACATCTACTCGAACCTGTCGGCGGCAACGCCCGCCTCGTGCGCCGGTGATTAAAAAGGCCCAATCCGATCAGCCCGAACGCGCCAGTTCCAACGCGCGCGTGGTGGTGGCGTACTTGGCCAGCATGTTGGGCACTTCCCACGCCGGCATGGCGCCGGCTTTGAGGTAGGCGAGAAACTGTTCCGCAACCTGGCCGAAGTGCGCCTCGTGGCCGATGTGATACGACGCGGGCACGGTGACTTCCCAGCCGGCGCCCAGGCGTTTGATGCCGACGCCAGGATATTTCGCCTCGACGGCTTTCATCGCCTGTTCGAGCGTGGCGGCGAAGGCCTTGGGTTCTTCGCCCGGCAAGGGTTCGACGTACAGCGCGGGCTGGTAGTGCTGCTCGCGGCCCTGGCGGATGACGAGATTGGCCTTGCTGCCGCGCATCACCGAAAAATGGGTGTCGGCGCTGCCCGGCGGCGCCTCGAAGTTCCACAGCACCGACACTTTGGCGTGCACGCCGCGCAGGCGGTAAGTCATCTCGCCATTGGCATGGACGTACAGGTTGCCGTCGGCCCGCACATCTTTTTTGAGGGAATCGGGCCAGTCCGCAAGCGTGGTGACTTTCTCGAATTCGGCCGGCGTGATCACCGTCGGCCAGCGCCGCGCCGCGAGCATGTCGATGTCCTTGCGGTAATCGATGATCTCGCCCGGGAAGCATTCCCATTGCACCAGGTCGACGAGGTGGGTGGTGACATCGACGATGCCCTCGCCCTGCTGCGCCACATCGAAACACCAGCCGGGGCGCTTGAGCGGCGCACCCGAAACGATCTTGGAAAAGTGGTGCACGCTTTCCTTGGTCACCGCGGGGTCGGCGGCATCGCCTTTTTGCAATGTTCCGAACACCGCAGCAATGGTCGAGAACTCTTTTTGCAGCAGGGTGGTGATCTCGTGCCGCTCGGTCATGATGTCGTAGAGCATCACGCCCCGTTGCTTGGCGACGGCGAAGGTTTTTTCCAGTTGCGCGAAGCCGGCGGCGTCGATGACCATGGGCTTGTCGGCAAGCACGTGCGTGCCGGCGGCGATGAGTTTGCCGAGGAATTCGGTCTTGTGGCGGTTGTTGCCGCAAATGACCACCATGCCGGCCTTGTCGCCCGCAGCGCCGGTCATGCAGCGCTCGAAAAAGTCCGCCCCGGTGTAGAGCTGTGTCACCCAGTGCGTCGGCTGCTCGCCGCGCGTGTTGAAAAGCGCGATCTTGGCGAGGTAATCGTCGAGGTCCGGCCCCTTGGGCGCATAGACATGCACGGTCGCATCGACCCCCTCGACCATGTTCTTTTGCAGCAGCGCGGCATGAAAATGCCCCGGATCGAGGATGGTCAGCTTCATGTTGCTCCCGCGGCCGGCTTAAGCCGCCTGGATCGACTTGAACCGGGGCATGGTGACGCCGTCGATGACGACATCCTCGACGAACATCGCCAGCGGCCGCACCCACAGCCCGCCCTCGCCGTACAACGGGCGATAGACGACGTGAGGTTCGTGCGTTTCCGAATGCTTGGCAATGCCGATCACCTCGTACTCGCCGCCCTTGTAATGGCGGTAGCGGCCGGAGGGAAGTTCAGTGGTCACACCAAGAAACCTTTCCGAGATGGCCGGTCATTCCGAACGTAGTGAGGAATGTGCTTTTCCCCGGATTCAACAGCAGATTCCTCACTACGTTCGGAATGACAAGGTGTGAAATGGTCGTTTTGAAACAGGTTCTGACGGTCTCGCCGGAATCGGGCATGGGCCCGCTCAGGTCTTGTTGCGGTAAATGACTTCGGGGCCTTCGCTGCCGGCGGTGCGCTCATAGACGCCGTTCTCGGCCTTTTGATAGCGCGTGAATCCCGAACTCTTGATCGCCGCCTCCGAGGTCGAATACCTGCCGCCGAGCGCGACGCGGCTGATCTGCCGCTCGCAAGCCTGGCCGCAGGCCGGGCATTGCGTCAGCTTGGCATCGGCGATGCGCTGTACGACCTCGAACACGCCCTTGCACTGGTCGCAATGGCCGGAGGTGGGGGCGTATTCGTAAAGGGGCATGGCTTCATTTTACCGTGAATAGGTGCGGCAAAATAAGTTGCCTCGAGGCCACATCGAAGCCGCGCCAATGGCTGGAAAGGTCCGCCAGTCGGGCCTTTCCAGCCATCACCCCGGATTCAGCCAGTACCCTCACCGCCATGCAAAGCGGCGAAACTCACAGCTTGCAGGTTGTCGTTGTGGTCGGCGCCGCCGTCGGCGGGCGCCACGATGTAAGCCAGATTGTAAGCCAGATGCCAGCCAACTTTTGACGTGTTGCTGTCAAACTCGTCCCATTTCATCAGCAGCCCGGCGTGGTCATAACGCCAGCGTTCGGCATCGAGGCCGGGCACGGCGCGACACGCCAGCCACAGCTTGTGCCGCGTATCCTCCTCGACCGACGCCGTCGCGAGCGCGTTTGCCATCGACATGCGATCCCCTTCCCGACAATCCACACATCCGGCGAGGCAACGAACAGGGCTGAGCCTACGCGCTGGTGGTGCATTACGACAACTAGCCGAAAGTCTAATACCGTCGCCACAACTGATATAGCGAGAAACCACGCAAAATCATGCGTAGCTCCCCGCGGCGGCGCGGCGGTTGATGCGCGCGGCGCTTTGGGCTATAAAGCAGCGGGGCACGCGACACGCATGCAGCCCTTTTCCCGGAAGAACCCCACAGAAAGCACCCATGATGAAGTCCTGCCTGTCCCGCCTTACCCTGCTGTTCGCCCTCGCCCTGCCCGTCGGCGCCACCCTCGCCGCCGATGCGCTGGTCAAAAAAGACACC
>ENA-ORBV01001306-ORBV01001306.1-microbial-mat-metagenome-genome-assembly--contig:-NODE-1306-length-55733-cov-35.655419_pt1 | contig 55733 bp, 40 predicted proteins | sample MGYA00237777_ERZ505514 | MGnify/ENA primary metagenome ERZ505514 (study PRJEB26160, sample SAMN06269048) | microbial mat metagenome | isolation source: Oligotrophic lake microbial mat | place... | reverse complement strand
GTATAGGAATGCCGCGCCAGCAGCAGCATCTGTGGTTTGTACGCTTCGATAATCTGGCCGAGTCGTTCTTCGGTGAAGTCGCGCTGCAGACGCTTGAGCGACAGCACCGCGGTTTCGGGGGGAACGAGCAATCCGGCTTTGTGGACGATGTGGGGGTCATCGCTGATGACCCATAGGGTTTGGGATTTGCGCTTAGCAAGTTCGGCGAGCACTTCGGCATCCAAGAGGTCTTCGCGCGTTCTTCCGAGGGTGGTCAGTGCATATACGAGGCTCGCTGCGCCGTAACCGAGCGCGATGGTGAGCATGACCCTGGCGATTTGTTGCGATTTGTTCCGCAGAGCCCCAAGCGGGTTGTCGGCGCGATTCTGCAAATTGAAAATTGCCGCCGTCGCGACGGCCGTCATGACGGCGGCGGGGATGCTGAACATCACCCGGTGGTGGCCCCACAGCGGGTTGGCTTGCGATAGCACGAGAATGCTCGTCGCCATCCACAGTACCATCGGCAGTAACCGCCTGAAGTTGTCCTTACCGGCGAGAATCATCGTGCTGAAAAACGCTAGCATGAGGGGGCCGTCTTCAAGAAAGCGCATCAGAATCGATCGCAGCGACGCCATTTGCGTGTCGTCGGTCGCTAAACCGGATTTCAAGTGCGTGAGAATGAGCTGGTGCTGCCATGATTGGTATTCGAAGGGTGCGATGTATAGCGTGATCACTGCAAAACCAACGAACACCAGTGCCACATCGCAGATGATCCGCGACTTACGCCGTGGCGTAAGCCGCGGATCATCACGGTTGGTTGGTAGCAATGTTAAGAGCGCCATCGGCGCAAGGATGAAGGTGAACAGCTTGATCTGCATGCTGCACGCAAACACCGCTCCACACACGAACATCACGATCCACCGAAAACGCCATCGCCGCGACGCGATCATCAGCCACACGCTCAGCAGCGCCACCGAGATCGCCGGCAGGCCGATCATGACCGCCATGCTCAGCTTCGGATAACTTCGCGCCGCCACGAGCAGCAGCACCGCCATCAACCCCGCCGCCGGTGTGCGACCGATCCATGTGGCGATCCGTCCGACGCTGGCCAGCCCGATGCAAGTGATGATTACAACTAAGGATCGCGCCGCAGCGTCGCTCGGCCCGAACACCCGTCGCCAGCCGACGAGCAGATAAGTGAACAGCGGCGGCTGGTCCGACCATATTTCGCCGTAGAGGTGAAAGCCTCGCTCCACGAGCGCGGCTTTCATAATGTTAAAGCCTTCGTCGCGATCGAGCCGGGCCAAATTTGGCATCGACCAGACCCACAGCAGCCCGACGACGAGGTAACCCGCGGCAAAAAGAAGATCGGGGTATCGTTTGACCAATCCCCAGCGAGTATCGGCGTGGCACACGCGGCGTGCAAACGGTGCTCGGCCGCGTTTCCGATGAAATCACATCGCTTCTAAAGTCCGATAACGCGAATTTCCTTGCCACAAGCGCGTTTGAATTGCACGTCTGTTCTACGCGCCGTCATCGGTGCGAGCCAGATATGATTGGAAGCATCAACAACAATTCGTTCGCGTTACAAAACCAGCGACTGCTGCGGCTGAACCAGCTCGGCCAGCAGCGTTCCCTCGAACGCCTCGCCACAGGCCGGCGCATCAACCGCGGGGCCGATGATCCCGCCGGGCTGATTGCCAGTGAATCGCTTTCGGCCACGCTGGCGGCGCTTGAAGCAGAAGTGATTTCCAATGAGCGCCAGCAGAATATCGCCTCGACCGCCGATGCGGCGCTGGGCGAAGTGTCTTCGCTCTTGACCGAAGCCAGGCGCCTCACGGTCGCCAACGCCGACGGCACGCTTTCGGATGCAGAACGTCAGGCGAATCAGGCACAGATCGATTCAATTGTGGCCAGCGTCGACCGCGTGAGCAACACCACGCAGTTCAACGGCAAGAAGCTGCTCGACGGCACGCTCACGCTCAAGGTTACAGGCGCAAGCCAGGCGGTGACGCGTGTCAGCAGCGGTACCATCGGCGCGACGACAATCGACGGCGAAAACGTTTCATTAAACGACTTAAAAACAGGCGGTGATCTGGCCGCAAACAGTAACCGCAGCGAAGACAGCGCCGCGGTGGTCGATCAGGCGATTAAAGACGTGGCGATGCTGCGCGCCAAAGTCGGGGCGTTTCAAACCAACGTGCTCGATACGCGCATCAACGCCCTCCGCGTGGCGACGGAAAATCTCAGCGCCGCGCGATCGATCATCCGCGACACCGATTACGCCGCCGAAACCGCCCAGCGGTTCCGCGTCACGTTTCTGGCGGCGGCGGGCGTTTCCACGTTTCGGTCGGCATTCCAAAGCCAACGACGCATCCTGTCCCTGCTCGGTTGACCGGTTCGCCGCAAAGCAGAACGATGGTTGGCGCTACACGGCACACACTGCCACGCGGAAAATACGCGGTGCCGGAAAATTGCATCGACGCATGGAAATTCGATCCTGTCAGAATTGTCGCAAGTAGTTGACGACATTTCGCTTCAAGTGGTCCAATAATCGACGATAAAACGTTGTGCAACGGTTGCTTCAGTTGTCGTACTTGAGAGGCACACCATGAACAGACCCGCCGCTCGCTTGTGGGCAGGAGTGTTGGTTCTGGGGGCCGTTTCCATTCTTTCCGCCGGACCGGTTCGGCTTTCGATTGAACCGCCCGACCCTCTGCAATCCCGGCGGGCGCAACCCGTGCCGGAGCGATCGCGCGTCGAGCCGCTTCACGATGCCGGTCACTCCGCCGACCAGGCATTCGACGCGGGGTACACGCTTCTGCGCGGAAGCACGCTGGTTGGGGTCGACCGCGCGGCCGATGAATTTGCGACGATGCATTCGCGCCGCGCCACGCTCGCCATCCCCTTGCCGCCGGCGGTTTTGCCGGCGGGGGCCATGCTGGGCGTGGTTGCAATCGCCGCCATTCTCCGCAAGCATCGCCGAAAATGAGCAGACTCAAATTGATCCAGGCGGGCGTGGGTGGGCACGGCAAAGGCTGGGCGACGGCCACGGTCCCTTCGTCGTCTGATTTTGAGCATGTGGCGATCGTCGACGTGAACCGCGCGGTGCTGGATGAAGTGGGCGGGAAGATCGGCCTCGCCCATGACCGCCGGTTTACTGAACTTTCGCACGCGCTGGCGGCGGTACAGGCCGATGCGCTGCTGACCGTCACCCCGCCGACGGCGCATCTGGAGCACGCGAAGCTTGCCTTTGCCGCCGGGTTGCATGTGATGACCGAAAAGCCGATTGCCGACACGATTGAGTCGGCCAAAGAAATGCTGCGCCTCGCCGATTCCGCCGGCCGGCAGTTGGTGGTGGCGCAGAACTATCGCTATGCCGCCGCGCCGCATCGCATTCGCGCGCTGATTGATCAGCAGCGGGTCGGCGCGCTGGGCCATGGGCACATCGACTTCTACATTCCCGCCGACTTTACTGGATCGTTTCGTGAGCCGATGCGCCACGTGCTTCTTGTGGACATGGCCATTCATCATCTTGACCTGCTCCGCTACATCACCAGGCGGAACGTCGTCGAGGTGTTTGCCCAAACCTTCCGCCCGGAATGGAGCTGGTACGCGCACAACCCTGGTTTGAAAATGATGCTGAAACTGGAAGGCGATGTGCACTTCAGCTACAGCGGCGATTGGTCGGCCCGCGGGCGCAACACCGGGTGGAGTGGCGATTGGCGGGTGCAATGCGAGCAAGGTTCGATCCATTGGAATTTTGACAAGTTAACCGTGGCGCGCAGCTCGCGCGGGTTTAAGGAAGATACGATGATTGAAGAAGTCCCGCTTCAGCCGATCGACCTCGAAGGCCAGCCCGGCCTGCTCAAAACGTTTGCCACAGCCATCCGATCCAACCAGCCCGCCCCCACCAGCGGCCGCGATAACATTCAATCATTTGGCGCGGTGATGGCGGCGGTGAAGAGTGCGGAGACGGGCAAGATCGTCAACGTGAACGCACTTATCGGTAAGAGGTAACGATTGACGATTGACGATTGACCGGGCAAGTTCTTCTTAATCGTCAATCGTCAATCGTTACGAACGGGACCGTTTGCCGTTACACTGAAAACGTGATGTCGCCCCAGTTACCGATGTACCTCGTCTCAGTCGCTGGTCCGCCGATCGGGCCGTTTGTGCTCGATTCAACGAAGATCGCCGCCATGCGCCTCGGGCGTAACGAGCAGTGCGAGCTGCCGCTGCCGCTGCGCGAAGATCGCGTATCGCGGTTCCACGCGCGGCTGGACTTTGACGGCGCGCGCTGGCGACTGACCGACCTGGGCAGCCGGTGGGGCACCTACATCAACGGCTGCCGACTCGCCGCCGAGCAGGATCTGCCGCTGGGTGACGGCGACCTGGTGCGCATCTCGCCGTGGACTTTCATGTTCAGCGCCACGCCCACCCGCGCCGACAGCGTACAGCCCGACGACGGCATGCCCACGATTGTTCGCAACGTGCCTGATGCGCGGTTAATTGACGAACAACTCGGCGTTCTATTGGAGAGTACCGCTGCCATTCACGGGGCCAATGATGAGAAGAACCTGGCGGAACTGCTCGTCGACGCAGCCCTGCGCGGCACGGGCATGACCAACGCCGCCGTGCTGCGGCCGGTTGATAACGCCGGGCGAGTGCAGATTGTCGCGTCAAGCTCCACCAACAAGCCGGGAGCTTTAGCCCCGGATGGCTCCCCGGATGCCGCGCCCCGATTCAGCCGATCACTTTTAAACGCCGCCAGCACCGGGCAGGTTGCCGAGCTGCAGGCCGGTGCATCGGATATTGCCCAGAGCATCGTGATGATGAACATCAGCGCGGCGCTGTGTGTGCCGATCATTCTGGGCGCACGCGGCGACGGCAGCGGCACGATCGCCGTCTATCTCTACCTCGACAGCCGCGGCCACGGTGCCAGCAAGCCTCGGCCTAACGCGACGCAGTTCTGTGTGGCGCTGGGGCGCATGGCGGGGTTGGCGCTGGCGAATCTGAAGCGCATCGAAATCGAGCGGCGGCAGGTGATGCTCGAAGCCGAACTCAACGCCGCCGCCACCACGCAAAAGTGGATCCTGCCAACCCGTCATCAGATGATCGACGCGATCGAGTGCGTGGGTGAATCTCGCCCGGGCCGATACGTGGGAGGCGATTTTTTTGACATTATTGATTTGGGCGAAGGGAAAGTAGCCGTGGCGCTGGGCGACGTGACCGGCAAAGGCGTCGCCGCCGGCGTGCTCATGACTGCCACGCAGGGCTATTTGCACGCCTGTCTGCGCGAGCACGGTGACGTGCAGCGTGCGGTGCTGGCGGTCAACAAATTCGTGGCGTCGCGAACGCCCGACGAACGCTTTGTCACCGCGTGGGTGGGCGTGCTCGATTTTCGCAATCGCACGGCCCATTATATCGATGCCGGCCACGGCTACGCCATGCTGCATTCCGCCGGCGAAGCGTGCAATCCGCTCCGCGGCGGGGATGGGATTCCGATCGGCGTATTTGCCGATTTCAAATATCAAGCCGTCACGGCGGAGCTGCCCGAATCGGGGCGTGTGTTGATTGTGAGCGATGGATTGGTGGAACAGAATGGTCTGGTCCAGGATGAAACCGGAGCGTTACTGCAGGACCAATTCGGCCTCGAGCGCGTCTGCAGCGCGCTGGAGAAGTCCAATCCCGCCGCCGACATCGTCGCCGACCTTTTCGCCGCCGTCATCCACCACGCCGGCACGAATCTACTGGCCGACGACGCAACGGCGGTACTGGTAAAGTGGTGACGCGCGAGGTGTCGGCATAGCTTTCGGCTCACTGGGGCTGCGGGCGAGTTCAGTACAAATCATCATGCGTGCCGTCTTCGAACATGGGATAAAACGCAACGCCCATTTTCTAATTCCTTCAAGAACCCTCACCCTGGCCCTCTCCCGGCGTCCCGGGCGAGGGCGTAGATCACTTAAACGCTTCGTATTCCTTCCCCAGCAACGCCGACGCAATCTTCAGTTTCATGATCTCATCGGCCCCTTCATAAATCCGGCATACCCGCACGTCCTGTAGGTGGCGGAAGGGGCGGTACAGTTCGCTCCACCCGCGGCCGCCGAAGATTTGCACGGCGTGATCGCTTGCCTGCCAGGCGGCGTTGCTGGCGTGGAATTTGGCTTGGGCGACTTTGAAATCGGCTTCCTTCAGCTTTTCGGGGTTCTTTGGATCGAGTTCGCTGGCTTCTTTGGCCAACGCGGCACGCTCGATCATGGCGTCGCTGGTCGCTCTGGCCATTTCGATCATGGCGATGTGTTCCTGGATCAACTGATGCTTGCCGATCGGTTTGCCGTGCTGATGGCGTTCTTTGGCGTAGCGCAGCACTTCGATCAGGCAATCTTCGATCACGCCAAGACAACCGCTTGCAACGCTGAGCCGGCCGCTGACCAGCGTGTGCATCGCGATGCGGAAGCCGTTGCCCTCTTCGCCGAGCATGTTCTCGGCGGGCACTTCGTGGTCGTTCATCTGGAACATGCCGGTGTCGCTGGTGAACATGCCGGGCTTGGCGTGAAGCTGTTCTTTTTCAAATGTGTCGCCGGCGGTGTCGACGACAATGGCGCTCATCCGGCGATCGCTGCCAGTCGCACCTTCGGGAAATGCAAACACGTTTACCGCGTGCGCGATCGTGCCGTTACTGATGAGATATTTCACGCCGTTGAGAATCAGCTTGTCACCCTTGCGGCGGAAGGTGGTGGTGCCCTCCAGCGGGTTGCTGCCGGCATCGGGTTCGGTCAAACCGAAGGCGAGGATGATGTCGCCGGTGCAGCTTTTGGGAATGTACTTGCGCTTTGTGGCTTCGCTGCCGTATTTAAGAATGGGGTATTGGCCGATGGACGTCTGCCCGCTGAAGAAAGTGCGCGGGCCGGTGCCTTCGCGGTTGATGCGCGCCAGGCATCGGGCGTAAGTGAGCGAATCGGCACCTCGGCCGCCGTACTCTTTGGGCACGGGGATGCCCATGATGTTATGCTTTTTGGCGAGGCTGACGATGGCTTCATTGAACTTGTGTTCAAGGTAGCAAACCTCTTCGATGGGCCGAAGCTCGGTGCAATAGGCTTCTACGTCGGCCACTACTTGTTTCTGTTCTTCTGCGTTCATTTGCGGGCTTCTCCAAGTCAAAATTCTACAATTTATTGTACCCGATCGATGGAACTCCTTCGATCGTGTCAGCATTTCTGAAAGGAGCAAACGCCGAAAATGGCTTCATATACATTGATGGTAGAGCGTGCTATTTTCTCTACGGATCAATTGCCACCGATTCCACAGTTTGCCACACTCCAGTTCATCCCCTACGCTTCGCAAGGAAACAGTTATTGAATCACCCTGGAGCAATAATACATTATGCCAGTTCGAATCGGAGTTATCGGTTGCGGCGCGATCGCGCAGCGGCGGCACATTCCTGAAATTCTCGCCGAGAAGAACGCGCGGCTGGTGTCGATTGTTGACCCAAACGTCGACCGCGGGCTGGACGCCGTCGATCGATTCGGCCCCATCGCGGCACAACGGTCGGCGGAGAAGATTGGGGTTTACGATGATTATCGGCTGATGCTTAAGCGAGATGACATTGATGCCGTCGTCGTCGCCACGCCCAACGTGTATCACGCGCGGCAAACGATCGATGCACTGCAGGCCGGCAAACACGTGCTGGTTGAAAAGCCCATGGCCGGCACGCTTGCCGAAGCCCGCGCCATGATTGCCGCGGCGAAGAAGGCGAAAAAGTTTCTCATGGTTGGCCAGAATCAGCGCCTCATGCCGCCGCACGTTGCGGCCAAGAAGATTCTTGACTCGGGCAAACTCGGTCGGGTGCTTACGTTCCGCACGAGTTTCCAGCACGCCGGACCGGAAAACTGGTCGCTGGATGGAAAGCAGAGCTGGTTCTTCCGCAAGAAAGAAGCCGTAATGGGTGTGTGCGGCGACCTCGGCGTGCACAAAGCCGACCTGATCCGCTACCTGCTCGGCGAAGAAATTGCCGAAGTCACCGGCTTCATCGCCACGCGCGATAAAACCAATCCCGCCGGCGGGCCGCTGGGGCTGGACGACAACGCCTACATGACGCTAAAGACCAAATCCGGCGCATTGGGAACGATGACGATTTCGTGGACCAACTACGGCCACATGGAAGACAACACCACCTCCATCTTCTGCGAAAAGGGCGTGGTGCTGCTGGGAACCGATAAAGAGTTTGGCGTGATCGTCAACCACGTGAGCGGCAAGGTGGACAAGATCAAAACCGGCGCTGTTGCGACGAATACGAAGCAAACGGTGAGCGGGATCATGCAGGCATTCGTCGCGAGCATCGTCAACAAACGCCCGCCGATTATTGATGGTTTGGAAGGGTATAAATCGCTGGCGGTGATCATCGCAGCGATGGAATCGGCGCGCAAGGGCAAGACCATGCGCGTGAAGGGTTAACGGCGGAGCAGGCGAGCCCGCTTTTTCTTCAATTCATCAACATAGATGCCCGGCGCCGAATCAGCAATGACACTCGCTCCGCAAACGGTCTCGTAGAACCCTGTCGGTCCGGCGCCGCCGATAATGCCGTAGACGTAGCCCATCTCGCGCAATCCATGAAGGCTCGCCAGAAGCAGCGCCTTGCCAATCCCCCGTCCGCGGGCGAGCGGGGCCACGCCGGTCGGGCCGAAAAACGCCCGCCGGGTGCATTCGTATGCGGCGAATCCGATGATCACCCCGTTTTTGATGGCTATGAAAACACTAACCGGCTTGTTGGCAAAGCCAACGGATGCCTCATCCGCCCAGCCGACGGTGAAATGCTTCTCGATAAACGTTCGTGTCGCGCTGAGTTCCCACGGGTTGGCCCGCCGGATGATCACGCCGGCGGCGCGGAGTCCGGCAATTGCGTCGTCCACCGGCGGCGTCTTGAGCAGCGGAACAATCATGTCCATGTGAGCCATGCGTGCGATTGTACCGACAGAGGGCTAAACTCATCCGATTGCCGATTGCCAGTCGCCAGCTTGTGGATTGACGACGCGTCGGTCCGCACTCGGTTGCGCGCAATCAAACATACGCGAGTGTTCGTCATGATATTAAGCCTGCAATCGCTACATCTCGGGACGGCCGTGCTAATGACCATCGTTGCCGCAGCGCACGCGCAAGTGCCGGCGTCGCAGCCCGGCAAGTTGAAGTTCATTGAAGTGGATGTCGCCAAGAAGCAGGTGCGCGTGGAATGCGAAGCCATTCGCGTGGATGCGCCGCTGGAGTTTTTTTGCGTGGCGGTGGGTGGGCCGGAGCACGAGGCGGTTCTTCGAACGGCCGCTAAACCGTCTGATGTTCACCTGGCGCTGCTGATGCTCGGATTGGAGCCGGGAGCGCCGGCCACGTTTAGCGATGCCACGCAAAAGTGGACGCCACCGCACGGCCCGCCGATCAGGGTGAGCGTGGAGTTCAGCAAAGCTGGTGAGACGGTGTCGTTACGCGCCGGCAAGCTGATCCGATCCATGCAATACAAAGAGCCAATGCCCGACCGCCCGTTCGTTTTCACCGGCAGCCGCGTGCTGGAAGACGGTCGCTACGCCGGCGACGTCACCGGGTATCTGGTGAGCATCGTGAACTTCGATCTGTCGCCGATCGACGTGCCGCACCTGGCATCCAATGCCAACGACACGCTCGAGTGGCAGATCAACCCCGATGTAGCGCCGCAAATGGGTGAAAAGGTGACGATGATCCTCGAACCCATCGGTGCGGCAGAAAGCAAACTGATTGACAAGCCGGGAGCTTCAGCCCCGGATTCTTCGTCAACACATAACGCGTCAAACTTGTCAGACATCGCAATCGACCAGCACAAAGTCGACAAGCTTGCGCAACTATGGGAACAGAAAATCACCCCGCACGATACCGCATTGCGCGAGGCCGCGCAAGCTCAGTACGACGTCATCCGAAAGCTGAGGCGCGAGCAGCAACGGCTCATCAACGAAGCCGATCGCATTCAGCGGTTGATCGACGACCTCGAACGCAAATACCAGGACATGACCACCCCGCGGCCGATAGACTCGAAGCAATGACCCGTTTTGCCCGCAGTGGGGCAACCATTCCTGTCTGCGATCGCGTTCCACTCGATAACAGAGTCGGAACGGCATGGAATGCCGTCGCAGACACGAATGTCTGCCCCACCCCATCGCACCACCACTGAAGCGCATGCCCATCGCCGCACTCATCCTCTCCCTCATCGCCGTTGCCGCGTTGTGGCTGGCGGCGGGAAACTCACTGGGCCTTTGGCTCGGCGGGTTCGGCGTCGTCGCCATTCTGCTGCCTGCGTTGTCGCTGCGGCGCGAGACGATGTTGCAACGATTCGTCGATGCCGCCGTCGTCACCGATTGCGTCGTGGCCGTATGGCTTATCTCGACGCTGGTGGGTGAAGTGAAGCTGATCGACTGCCTGCTCTGCACGGCGGTTCTGTACGCATTCGCACTCCTGGGCTTCGGCATCGCAAACCTGCTGCGAAGGTGCCGGCTGCCGATGGAATTCACGGTGCTGTTCGTCACGATCGGCCTGCTCGCGTGGCTTGCGTCGCCGGTGTGGTTGTCGCAGTGGATGAACGATTCGATCGCCGGCTTCCTATCGCAATTTCATCCGTTGCTGGCGATCAACGCTCGATTGACACCACTTGGAATCTGGCTCGAACAAGGCGTCATTTACCGGCACTCCGTTCTTGGTCAGGATGTGGCGTACGCGTTGCCTGAATCGGTCCGGCCGACAACGCTGCTGCAAGCCTCGATCGGCGGCTTTGGGCTATTCTTGGCCTTTGTGTTGGGTCCGAAGAGGTGTGAACCGCAGATTAACGCAGATTAACGCAGATTTTAAGATTCTGTTTCAGAGGTGGTGGCACCGAAACGCCCGGTTTCGATTGCTGGTGCGTTTCGAGTTAGAATCTCACGCAAAAATGTGTGTGGCACCGACGCAAACGCAGTCCCGGATGAAATGCATTCTTGAATAAATCGGCGTTAATCTGTGGTCATCTGCGGATTAATCACCTCTTCAATAGAAAGCTGAAATTAGCGACCGGTCGTAATCATTTCTCATTTGACGGCACATGGTTTTGGTAATTTGGGGGTCGCAAATTGTCACCAAATTCTCCGGAAAACGCTTTAACCTACCCTCCGTATTTCATAATATAACGCGCCCGCATTTATGTTGACGCAATGACGCGAGGGATGGAAATATGAATCGTACAAACAACCGCCGTCGAAGTAGGGTTATTGCTTTTTCTTTATTTGGAGTGGTTTCATCGTCACCAGCGCTGGCGGCGTTTATCCGGTCGTCACAGCCGTACGTCGGGGTGACGCATCATCAGTACATTCAGCTGCGCGGCGACACGACCACTCTGCCCACCTTTGCCCGCGAAATTGTCGTGAACATTCTGGAAATCGACGTGACGGCGGCGGGGATCAACTTTCGCATGCAGCCGAGCAACGGCGCATTGCCGGGGGAAGTGACGCGGCAGACCACCCGCGGCTTCGTCAATTCCGCCTCGGCGCAGATTGGCATCAATGGCGATTTCTACGATACCAATCCGCCTTACCCATCGCAGGGCGGGCTGTTTTTTACCGACGTTGTCCACATCAATGCCAGCAACGGCGATGTGTATTCGCCGGCGGCAGGGAGCGAGACGCTGTTTAACATCACCGCCGCCAACCTGCCCTCGATCCGCACCGCCGGTGCCGCGGGGAGCACCACCGGCGCGGGCGGGTTTTCGCTTTACAATGCCATCGGCGGGAACCAGCGCATCCTCACCGGCGGCGCGGTCAGCGCCCCGAATGATTCGTACACCAACACGCTTAACCCGCACACGGCCATCGGCGTGAGCCAGGACCAGAGCAAAGTGTTCCTCCTCACCGTCGACGGCCGGCAGAACGATTATTCCGAAGGAATGTTCACCACTGAAATGGCTAGTCTCCTGTTCCAGTTCGGCGCGTGGGATGCCATCAACGTTGACGGCGGCGGGTCGACCACGATGGTCATGGACGACAGCAACGACGCCGTCCAGAACGCGCGAATCGTCAACAGCCCCGCCGACAACTCCACGCCCACCGGCCCGGGAACCGAACGTCTGATCGCCAACAGCCTGGCAGTCTTCGCCCAGCACCGCCCGGGTTACGTGCCGCTGCCGGCGATCCCGTATCCGGGGCAGACCGGGGTGGTGCAGAACATTACGTCGCCCACACTTTTTGATAATTTCGAAGGCTCGCGCGGCCACTTCGCAACGACAACCTCAGGGTCCAACGGCAACATCGCCGCCGCGACAAATTCCGCCGTCGATGCCGATCACAGCATCCTGGGAGATAGCTCGCTTAAGCTGAACATCGTCAACACCAACGCCACCCCGGCACGCATGCAGATGCGGCTTCTTTCGGGCGGAGGAACGGCAGGGAACAATCTGCACGACGGCAAAGCGATGGGCTCCAGCGGGTTCATTGGTTTCTGGCTGCGCCTCGAAGCGGGCAACACGCCCCTCTATGTCGCCAGCCTGCTCGACGACGGCACCACCACCAGCAACGGCCTGGAACGCGCGGCGTTCAAACTCGTGACCGCCGACGGCGAATGGCACTTGTATGAATGGTCCTTGGCCGACCTGGATCAATGGTTCAACTTCAACGCCGGTAACGGCGGAATCGACGGGCCAAACGCATTCCTCGACGCGCTGTACTTCAGCAGCGCCCCGGCCACCAGCGGCGGCACGAACTGGAATGGAACGGTCTGGATCGACGCCGTCGGCTACAACCCCTTCGGCTCGACGGCGGTGCTGGTGCCCGAGCCGGCGGCGCTTTCGATGATTGGCCTCAGCGCAATGCTCTTGCGACATCGCAACAAGCGAACCGACGAAGACCGTGTGCCCCGCCCCCTTTCTTCGGCCGGTTAGCAGCGGCAATGAGGGTTCGCCCAATTTCTGCATGCCTGTTGCCCACGCCCTAAACGCACTGCCTCGTCCGCTTCGATGTTTCCCGGCCGGTGATCACACAAACGCCGCCAATGGAATGCAGCGGCTCTTTCTTCGCGGATTAGCGGCGGGTTAACGAGCGTTACAGATCGCATAAAGTTCGCAAATAGGTGTTGACTACCGCCAAACGCGGTTTTAGATTCTAGGGATTGCACGTCGAACGTGCGGAGCAGGGTGGTAGTCTATGGGGCCTATGCATAACCGATTCATCTTCTTGTTCACGATGTTCCTGGCAGCGGCGAGCTCCGGCTCCGCGTCAGCGGCGGTGTTTGTCATCACGGAGTTTCAAGGCATCCCACGCAACGCGCCTTCGAGTCCCACGAAGCAGATGCCGCTCTGGGAGTCGGGGGTTGCGTACCTGTTCAGTGACGGTGGGCCGATTTTGTCGGCGGAATTCTCGGGTACGTCACCCGGCGGTTACATTCGCGGCATCTTCGGGCGCATGGGGCAACGCTGGGAATCGTCGGCGGGAAACGGGGTTTACGATGTATCGTCCCCGGGGCCGATCAACATCGTAAACGCGCAGTCGAATTTGAGCTTGGACTCGCATTTTCTCCCGCTGACAATTCCCGGTGCTGTCTATACCGATTTGCCGACGGAAGGGCAGATTCAATTCCCGGGGCTTAATCCCATTCCAAGCACCGACGCGGTGGGATACGGTTCGGGATTTCCGCCGGGGATGGGGCTGCAGTTTCAGGGTTTCCTCAAAGGCTCATTCGTGCTTCCAGCTTCGGCGCAGTCGACGTGGCTTCCTTTTGCCTATTTGACTTTGGGCGGCAGCTTAGCGTTTTCGGCTGACGTCACCACAACCGACGGCACGTTCAGGGTTGCGCAATTTTTGTTGCACCCAGATGTTCCGGAACCAGCAGCGATTTCTGTGATGTTCTCGTGCTTTTTAATTACCTCAAGGCGTTCAAGGAAATTATTCTAACTTTTTTGACGGGAAGGATCGCAATGATACTTTCAAATCGACCGTTTCAAGGGCGTCCAGGCTTCGAAATTGAAACACTCGATAGGCGACTGCTATTCATCGATGCACCGCTGTTGAATAATGCATTCATTTCATTTCCAGCAGGCTACTTTATAAGTTTTAACTCGGTTCCCAATGCGCAGAGATACGATATCGAGTTTTCCAACGACTCGCAAAGCTTTTCTGCTGCGCGCAGTCAAGATGCGCAAAATCCTCAACCGTCATCCTATCTGGTTCAATACAGCCCCGCATTCGACGGCGGTGGACGGTACTTTCGCATCAAAGCAGTTGCCGCCAATGGAGAATCGGCGACCTCAAACGTACGTTTCACTGCCGGCACCGCAGTCGATCGCGCCGAACAGTTGACGGCGCAGTGGAACAGCCTGCAAGGCGGCGTGAATCTATCCTGGCCGGCGCTGTCCACCATGGCGAAATATCGCATCTCGCGCTGGGACTACGACGCTCAGCTTAGCATCAATGTTTGGAAGAACATCCACGAGTTTCAGCCCACCACCAACCCGCCCGCCGCGCGCACCGACCTGTTTACATTTCACGACACGACCTACCCGGGCAACCCGGGTGATGGGATCGAATATCGTCTGGAAGGGTTCATCAGCGCGCCTGCCACGCTACCCACGCGCGTCGGGTTTGTGCGGTTCACAAACGACGCGCCGCTAATCGAAAATCGCGGCAAGGTGTTGCTGGTTGTGGATAACCGATTCCAATCGCTGCTGGCGAGTCACCTGACACAGTTCAAGCAGGACTTAATCGGCGACGGCTGGCAGATTCAGGGCAACGAATTCGTTTCCTCAACGGACCCCGTGACCTCGGTTAAGCAAAAGATTGTCAATGCATATGCGGCTTCCAGTCAGCAATTGAAGTCAGTCATTTTGATCGGTCATGTGCCAGTTCCTCGATCGGGTGATGCAGTCCATCAAGGCGACGGGCATAGCGGTTTGGGCGATAATCACGGTGGCGCGTGGGTAGCCGACTCCTATTATGGCGACATGACGACTTACGCTGCTAATCAGGGGTGGACCGACGCAACCGTCACCGTCACGCAGGCAATCCAAGGCTTGCGCGATATTGAAAATCAAAACACGCCCGGCGATGGCAAGTTTGATCAGCGCTTCATTCCTTCGGATATTGAACTGCCGGTGGGCCGGATTGATTTCAATAAGTTGGGCACGACCATCGGGATTGTTCAGACTCAGTTTCCTGGACTTTCGGCAACTCAGGCAGAAGCATATTTGCTCCAGCGATATTTCCAGAAAGATCACGACTATCGGCTACGCCTGTTTGAAGCGGCGCGGGTGGCACGCATCGACAGTAACGGCACCCTGCCGGGTGAAGATTCGTGGCGCTATAACACTTCGCTGTTCGGTGGAACGCAAGTGAGAAACAAAGATTGGCGAGAGACCGCCGGAGCATCTGAAATTGCTTCATGGAGTTATCTCGGCGGCACTGGAAATCATGACCAGGTAAATTCAGCTGAGTCCACCGGTGCGCATACCCGTGGACTGCTGGGCTTGCCGGGACACCCTTCCATTCCCGCGATACATTCAGTGTTCAATCAATTTCGCGGCAGTTGGCAGGGAGATTGGGATCGGGCTCCAACCTCGCCACCGGGAGGGCCGGACGTGCTTGATACCCTGATGAACGTGGCGTTGTCTCACCCCGGCGAATCGTTGGCATCAATCTGGTCGGGGCTGGGAGGAACCGAGTGGTTCATGCATCGGATGGCAACAGGTGGGACGCTGGGCGACAGCTTCCTTGACAGTGCAAACGGAGGCATGAAGTACGGAAATAGCGCGAACGGCAGCTACGTCTCCCGATCCATCCTCGGCGATCCCACGCTTCGGCTGCACGTTGTCGCGCCGGTGTCAAATGTATTGGTGGAGCAGTACGGGATTGATGTGAACCTGTTCGGCGAAACGGTGAGTTGGAACTCTTCGCCGGATGAAGACGTGATTGGGTACAACGTGTACGCCGCCGGCACGGCGGACGGGCCGTTTACGCGGCTCAATGCTTCGCTGGTCACCGGCACGGCTTACGGACACCAGCACACCGGCAGCGCTACGCCGGTGTTCATGGTGCGCGCCGTCAAGCTCGAAAACACGCCCAGCGGCACCTATTACAACGCATCCACCGGGATCCTCGGCGAAGCGTTCGGCGGGGGCGGCCAGTTCGCCATGGCCCCCGGTGGCGGCGGGGCGGGGTGGAGCGGCTCGGGTGGGTATGCGCCGATGACGGTCAGTATCTTCGATGACATTTTCGCTGACGTGCCCGGCGATGGCAGTTCTGCGAATTTGACGCAATCGCAATCGGTCACTACTCCGACCCCGACAGCGCCGGCCGGCGCGGGGCCGACTGTTTACACCGGCAACGTCGTATCGTTCGAATTCAACTTCACCAGCGGATCACACCAGGTCGACGTTTACCTGCCGCAAGGCCAAAACGCCGGCGGGCGGCGCGTTGAGGTGCTTGATGCGGTCACCAAGCGCGTCCTGGCGCGGCGCGATATCGCCGGCGTCGGCGCGGGCGGGCAAACGGTAAGCATCACCAACATTGCCGGCGGGATGAAGATCGCCGTGCGCGTCAGCGGCATCGGCGCCGCCGCGCCGGTAAGCGCTGCGGCGCGGGGGATTTGATTTAAATTGAGTTGCGAAGCGTCGACGGCCTCAATTTGGTGGTCGGCGTGTTTTTCAGCGGTCGTCAGCAAGGAACAGCTTAAGCCCCGGTGCTTTTGCGGGTGTGCCGCGTGTTTTGGAAAGTGCCGTTCTTCCGCTATCATTCCCCACGCTTATGCCCAAGATCACGGTTGACGGTAAAACCATCGAGTGCAAAGACCGCACGAACATTCTTCAAGCCTGCTTAGACGCGGGAGTTGAAGAGCCTTATTACTGCTACCACCCGGGTTTATCGGTGGTGGCGTCGTGCCGGATTTGTTTGTGCGAAGTCGAAGGCATTCCCAAGCTCGTTCCATCCTGCCAGACGCAGGTGCGCGACGGGATGGTCGTGCACTTCAACTCGTCCAAGTCCATCGCGAATCAGAAGCAGACGATGGAGTATCTGCTGATCAATCACCCGCTGGATTGCCCGGTGTGCGATCAGGCCGGCGAGTGTTTGCTGCAGGATTATTCCTACGAATACGGCCGGGCGCAGTCGCGGTTTGAGGAAGACAAGGCCAAGAAGCCCAAAAAAGATGTCGGACCTGACGTGCTGCTGTACAGCGATCGCTGCATCATGTGCACGCGCTGCGTGCGGTTCACGCGCGAAGTGAGCGGCACGAGCGAACTCTACGTCGATGGGCGGGGCTACAAAGAAGAGATCGATATTTTTCCCGGCCAGCCGCTCAACAACAAACTGTCGCTTAACGTCGTCGATTTGTGCCCGGTCGGGGCGCTGCTCGATAAAGATTTTCTGTTCCAGCAACGCGTATGGCTGCTCAAGCGCACCCCGAGCATCAGCCCGGTTGATGCCGGCGGCGAGAACATTTATCTGGAATGGAACGAGGGCAAGCTCTACCGCATCAAGCCGCGTTACAACGCCGAAGTGAACAAGTGGTGGATCAACGACGACACCCGGCATTCGTACAAGGCCGTGCATGCCGAAAATCGACTGCGACAAGCGATGAAAAAGGAGCTGGGCGCGCTCATCGCCTGCGGCTTCAACGATGCCGCCGAAACCGCCGTCAAGCAGCTTAAACAGATCGTGACCGATCACGGCCAGGGCAGTCTGTACGCGGTTCTTTCGCCGATGATGGCCTGCGAAGAAGCTTACTTGCTCGGGCAGCTCATCCGTTCGATCGACGCGCAGGCCACGCTGGTCCTGGGCCCGGTTCCGCGCAGCGACGATGACGTGTTCAAGCATTATCTCGACGGCAAAGAAACCTTCCGCATCCAGGGCGAAAAAGTTCCCAACCGCAAAGGCATTGAGCATGTAATGCAGAAACTGGGTGGGAGTGCGATCGATTTTGCAACGTTTAGCGGCAGCACCGCAGGTGCGGTTAAAGGTGGTTGGATCGTCGGCGGATACTTAAGCAACTGGATCGGCGCCGAAGTTCCCGCGGTCTTGCGCAGCGGGTTCCGGGTCGTGCAAGACATCCTCCCGAATGAACTGACGCGCCAATGCGATGTGCTGCTGCCCAGTGCCGCGTGGGCCGAAAAATCCGGTTGTTGGGAAAATTACCAGGGCAAGGTTCAGGCCTTCGACGCCGCCGTCGCGCCGCCGCCGGGCGCGCGGGTGGAAGGAAATGTGTATCACAAGCTACTGGGCAAATCGGGCATGTACGACGCCGAAGTATTGCGCAACGAACTGGGCGAGCCGTACAGCCAGGCGAAGTTGCCCACCGAGGCCGACCTCGCCGGCCAGCCCGCGTTCGAATTCGTAGAACTTTAACGATTGATTGTGGCACGGGCATCCTGCCCGTGATGAAGTGCGAATGAAGCTGGCATCGATCATTCTCGCAGTCGTTTTAGTTGGCACCACTGCCGCGCGCGCCGAAATGGTCGACTTCAAGTCCGACGAGCACCGCTTCACGATCAAACATCCCGCCGAGTGGAAGCCCGTCGAGGCCACGCAGGCCGCCGTTGTCGCGCGGTTCGTCACGCCGCTTGAAGGGGAATCGGATAAGTATCAGGAAGAATTCTCGATCAAAATAATCGAGATGAACACGCAGGCCGATGTGAATGAGCTGGTCGATTCCATCAAGCCCGGCATGGCCCAGCAACTAGCGGGTTATGTTGAAAAGACCGATGATAAACTCACCCTCGCCGGCCTGGCGGCGCGCAGGGTAGTCAGCGAAGTGGCGACACAGTTTTCGCCCATCCGCTCCACGCAGTGGTTCGTGGTCGATGGCACGAGGTTGCTCATCATCACCCTCAACACAACTCCCGCGACGGCGGAACAATACAAGCCACACGGCGATGCGATGATTGAATCTTTGACGATTGTAAAAGAGTAGAGCGATAAACGATGCCCGACATCCATCCTCATAAAATCATCGACTTCATCACCAGCACCGTGCCCGGCTGGTTGCCGCTTCTGGTGGTGATCCACTTTGCGGTGCTCGGCTTGGTGGCCTATCTCACGCTGATCGAACGCAAAGTGGCGTCGTACGCGCAAGATCGCCTCGGCCCCAACCGCGTGGGGTTTGATTTCGGGTTGCCGTTTCTCTCCTGGCTGAAAAACCTCAAGGGCCTTGGCCAACCGCTGGCCGACGGGTTGAAGTTCATTCTCAAAGAAGATTATCGCGCTAAAAATGTCGACAAAGTGCTCTTCACCCTGGCACCGATGATCATGATCATTGTGATCATCGTTTCGGTGGCCACCGTTCCCTTCGGCGGAACGAAGCAAAGCCGGGGCACGGTCGAAATCGCCGCCACCGTAAACGTGGACGACGCGCAGGCGATCAAAGAAGCCGCCGCGCGGCAGATTCCACTGGGCACGCGCCTCGTCAACGCCGGCGCGCCGTACATCAAGCCGGCGGAACTGGGCGCATCGGGCCAGGTGCTTGAACCGGCCAAAACAGTCACCGACGTCACCTACTGGTGGGATTTTCAGGTCGCAAGGCTTGATATCGGCGTGCTCTTCATCTTGGCGGCGCTGTCTCTGGCGGTGTACGGCGTCGTCATCGGCGGGTGGGCCAGCAACAACAAGTTTTCTTTCCTGGGTGGCCTGCGCGCCACCGCCAACATGATCAGCTACGAAGTGCCGCTGGGTTTGGCGGTGCTGGTGATCGTGGTGATGTATGGCTCGCTCGATCTGGCCGTCATCGTCGATAAACAGGCATGGATGTGGGGCGGCATCATCCCCGCGTGGAACGTGTTCGTTCACCCGCTGGCGTTCATTATGTTTCTCATCTGCATTCACGCCGAAGCCAATCGCGCCCCGTTTGATTTAGCCGAATGCGAAGCCGAACTGGTCGGCGGGTATCACACCGAATATTCATCGATGCGATTTGCGTTGTTCTTCCTCGCCGAATACGCCGGCATGGTCACCACCGCCGCCGTGTGTGTGGCATTGTTCTTCGGCGGGTGGCACCTGCCGTTTATCGATAAAATCTGGCCGGCGTTCTCCGGCGGGATCGATCCGGCGTTCCCCAGCCTTACCGATTCGCTCATCGTCTGCATCCTGCGCAGCATGGTGGTGATGGGAAAAGCGCTCTTCGTCCTCTTTTTATTCATGTGGGTACGCTGGAGCCTGCCGCGGTTTCGGTTTGATCAACTGATGAACTTAAGCTGGCGCGCGCTGATCCCGATTTCGCTGCTGCTGCTCGTCGCGACCGCCGTCGCCGTCTGGTGGTGGGGCCCGGCCGGCCGGGCACACATGCGCGTCAGCGGCAAGATGGCGCTGTTCCTGCTGGCGGTGAATGGAGTGACGCTGGTGCTGATCCTTCTCGGCAGCAAGCTCATCCCGGTGACCGACGACGCCAACCGCAAGATTCGCGTCGCCAACAGCCGTTTTGCCAATACGCCTTTGCCGGCCGGCGCGAATTGAATGCGCGCGACTTGATCCGAATCATCGCTTGACGCTCAGATTCGGCTTGGACTTGGATCTACTCGGATTGCTTGGGGAAGAAAGTCCGTCGGTTGTGGTCTGCGGGTGTGTCGTGATGCGGGACGATCGCTACACTCTTCGCCCATGCGAAAGCCTACCGGGAACTGGATTGCACTCCTGGCGTTTACCGCGGTGGCGGTTTATTTGTCGTGGCTGATCATCGCGCCTTTTATTAACGTGATCATCTGGGCGGGCGTGCTGGCGGTGGTGAGCTATCCGGTTTACCTGCGCTGGCGAACGAGGGGGCGCGGGCCGGCGTTGTCGGCGTTTCTCACGACCGTGTTTGTGGTGCTCGTGATTGTCGTCCCGCTGGCATTGGTCGGGACGATGCTCATCAAACAGATGCCGCAGGCTGTGGCGGGCGCGCAGGACGGGTTTCATCGGCTGCTTGATCCACAGAGCCGGGCCTTCAAGTTTATTGACGAACGCGTGTTTGACCTCGATCAGCTGCGCGATAAACAATATGTGGCCGAGCGCGTGAAGGGTTTCACGACGGCGGTGGCGGGGCGGACGCTAAACATCGTCGGCGGATTGCTCGGCACCATCGTGCAGATGTTTTTCGTGCTGTTCACGCTTTATTACCTGCTGAAAGACGCCGACAGGATCGTGCCCGCCATGCGCGATGCGCTGCCGCTGGAACGCGCGCAGGCGGATGAAGTGTTTAAGCGGTCGGGCGAGATCATTTCGGCGAGCCTGAACGGCGTGTTGGTGATCAGCGCCATCCAGGGCGTGCTGGGCGCGCTGTCGTTCTGGGTGCTGGGCTTGCCGTCGCCGGTGCTGTGGGGGGTGGTGATGTTCCTCTTTAGCATGATCCCCATGGCCGGCGCCGCCATCGTGTGGGTGCCGGCGGCGCTCTATTTCTTCATGACCGGCCACCCGGTCAAAGGCGTCATTCTGGTAATTTGGGGGGGTGGGGTGATTGGAATGATCGATAATGTATTGCGTCCGCGCCTGGTTGGAGAGCGAACTCGACTGCATGAGCTGGTCGTTTTCTTCAGCGTGCTGGGAGGGTTGCAGGTCTTCGGCGTGCTTGGATTAGTCGTCGGGCCGGTGGTGGTGGCGATCAGTTTATCCCTTCTGGAAGTTTTCAAGCGTTTAGAATGGGGCACTCCGCCATCGCCCAACTCCCCTATTTAGAGGTGCTCGTCACTCCCTGGTTTTCCAGTGCAATTCGGCCGGGGTGTTGGGGATACTTACCAAGCGTTGCTGCGACGACGGGCCGCGTGGTGTTTTTATCGAATTTATCAGTTTTGTCTTGCTTTGGGGGGGTTTGCGACGCAAGAATAGGGTGCTTATTGGCAAGGGGGCACTTCTCGTCGGAGATCGCCCGGTTCGATCGCACTCCGAATCCCGCCCTGTAAGTGGACGTTGCGCAGGATAGTCGTGCGTATGGAGGTCGTGGAGAAAGCATGAGGGGCAGAAAAGCAATAATGTTTGCCGCCGCGCTGGTGCTTGTCGCTGGCGGGACGGATGTGGTCTGTGCGCAAATTCAGACCGCGTCCGAACCGGTCGTCCGCACGGGACAGACCGCGCCGGGTACCGGTCTGTCGTTCCTTCGTTTTGAAACACCGGTCATCAATAACGCCGCGTACTCCGTATTTGCCGGCAAGCTGAGCGGGGCGACCAACACCACCGATCAGGGCATTTGGGCTGGTGCGGCTTCCACCCTGCAACTGGTGGCGCGCGAAGGGGGCAGCGCGCCCGATGCTTTGGGAACGGGGAGCGTTGGCACGTTCAATCGCTTCACGCTTGATCCGTTCGAAAACAACCCACTCGTTGAATCGCAATCGAACATCGCTTTCTTCGGCTGGATTGAAGGCCCCGGCATCACCGCCGGAACGAATGATACCGGCCTCTGGGTCGGCACGCCCGGGAACATGAAGCTGGCCGCCCGAACCGGCGCTAATACGCCGGGCGCGCCCGGCGAAACCCTTACGCTGATCAACCCGGCAGCGTTCATCTCCGAAGGCATACTGGCGTTCAACGGCTCCAGCAAAAACACGGCGAGCCTTTTTAACCCCACCCGCAGTGGCATCTGGGCCGGGCCGCAAGGCAACATTCAGAACTATTCCCTGCAAGGCGATCAAGCCGGGCAAGCCGGCGAGCTTCCGGACGGCGTGCTTTATGGATTTAGCAACGATACGCCCACCGTCAACAGCAGCGGCTTCGTATCGTTTCGGTCTGCGCTCACGGGCACGGGCGTAACGTCCTCCAATAACGCTGCGATCTTCCTGGGAAACAGCAAAGCCACCATGAAGCTGATCGCCCGAACCAATGCAGCAGTGCCGGGCGCGTCGGGCGACGTGCGGTTCGGATCCTTCGTTCGCCAACCGGCGGTTAACAGCGCCGGAACCATCGCATTCCACGCAGGGCTGACCGGTGTCGATGTCACTAATGGCAGCAACACGGCGATCCTCAAAGCCACAACCACCAACGCCACGCCGTCGCTCGTCGTCCGCGAGGGCGAGCAGGCCGGCGGCCTTTCGGCGGGGGCAAACTACGGCGAGATCAAACCGGCCGTCGTTATCAACAGCGTGGGCGCGCTGGCGTTCATCACCGACCTGACCGGAACCGGTGTGGATTCATCCAACAACCGCGCCATCTTCACAGGGACGACCAGCTTTGCACCCGTCGCGCGCAAGGGCGATCAGGCCCCCGGTACGGCAAGCGGCGTGAAGATCAATCTTGGCGATTTCACCTTCTCGGCTTCCATTAACGCCGGCGGGCAGGTGGCGTTCATCACCGACCTGACCGGCACCGGCGTGAACGTCAACAACCAATATGGCATTTGGGCCAACGACCCGTTCAACGTGCTCGCCAAAGTCGCGCGTGAAGGTGATACCATCGACCTGGGCGCAGGGGTAACCAAAACCATCGGCTTCGGCCTGGGCTTCCACGCCAGTTCCGGCGGCGGCGAAGGGCGGCAGACCAGCTTCAATAATTCCAGCCAACTCTCGTTCACCGCGCCGTTCACCGACGGCACCTCTGCAGTCGTCAACGCGCGCGTGGGTGGCGCGGCACGCATCAACGCCAGCGCGCCCACGCTGGGCGCAGCGCCCGGCAATAGTTTCTTTACCCTTTCCCCGCTGCCGGTTGCAACCTATGGCACGGTGAGCGGCGACATCGGATACTTAAAGTTCGTTGGCTTCTCCGGCGGGCAACTTACCGTCTACCTTGATTTTTCGGGCAGCAACGTCGCCGGCGCCGTGACCGAACTTGACCGGCACGCGGGCATTTATGGCTACACCGTGACCACCACCGGCATCGGCACCTTCGATGCACTGATCACCTACGCCAACGCCAACGAAGAGTTCTTCTATTGGAACTTCGCGAACATCAACAACGTGAGCCTCGTCGGCGTGCAGATCACACCCGAACCCGGCTCGATCAGCATCGGCCTGCTGGGATGCTTTCTGCTGGCGCGCCGCCGTCGCTGAGTGGCGCGCGCTCAAACGATCCGGCGGGTTAACGTCGGAGATGTTTTACCACCAAGGCACGAAGGCACTAAGGAAAAGAAGCGCATGCGACCAGGGTAGAAATTAAGTCGGTCATTGAACTAAACTGGCGCGTGCAGGCGAAAGGGAACAGGCAGCATCCGCAAACTGTCTGTTTCTTTCTTCGTGCCTTCGTACCTTGGTGGTCACTTCGAATTCGAACCAGATACAAGCCGCGCCACTTCCAGCGCGCAGCCCCATGAAACCGTGTACCCCGCGCCGCCGTGACCGTAGTTGTGGATGATCGATCCGCCCGGGCAAAGCTCTCGCTCGAGCCGGACGCTGGTTCGGAACGGGCGCAGGCACACCACGTCTTCAAGAATTTTGGCGTCGGCCAGACGGGCGTCGAGTTGCAGGTTGACATCCAGCAGACGCTGGCGGCTCGCCGGGTCGATCGTTTCATCAAACACGTGCGCGTCGGCGGTTCCGCCGAGAATGCAATCCTGCGACCGCGCGATCACGTACGCGATTCCAAGCGGGTGCAGCTCGTCGGCGGTGCAGCGGTCGATGCCGGGGTTGGTCGTCCGAAGCAATTGCCCGCGGATGGGATACAGCTCGGTGTCGTTGCACAACTGCCGCGCGCCAAGGCCGGTGCAGTTGATGATGAGTTTCGATTCGCCGAATAACGAATCGATCGATTCGGTAGCGCGCCCGGTAATTTCCACCATCCCCCCCGCGGCGCCGAAGCGGCGCTCGAGATACGGCATGTAGAACGGCACATCCATTACCGGCACACGCGCCGCATACCCGTCGCGATAACCCGCAGGCAACTCGCACGCGCCAAGTCGGCGATGATCCGGCACCGCGCTCAGCCACCAGATGTGCTCGGCTGGCGTGATGTCTCGATACAACTCCACCTGATCACGCATCAGCACGCCCGTTGACCCGTCGGCGGACAGGTCGGTGAGAATGTCGAACGTCAGCTTGCTCCATGCAAGCACTCGATCGCGCGGCTCGATGCGATAGGGCAGCCAAAGCCCGCCGGCTTTTCCGCTGGCGGTCGCGCGCCAACTTTTCTCGGCGACGATGCGAACGCGCACGCCGCGCTCGGCGAGCACCACCCCGCACGTGAGGCCGGCAACCCCGGCGCCGAGAATAATGACTCCCTCCCCCGGTACGCCGGGAGAGGGCCGGGGTGAGGGTTCTTGTGGTGAACGGTGTGCCATGATTGCGTAGCGATTGTAGCGGAACCAATTGGCGAACGGCGCAGTACGCTGAATGAAAGAAGAACCCTCACCCTAACCCTCTCCCGGGTACCGGGAGAGGGAACAGTCTTCATACACCGCCGCATTGATCGCCCGTTGCCGGCGGGCGTGGGCTTCGTCGCCGGGCATGCCGTTGCAGATCCACGCCACCACCAACCCGTGCTTCGGATCGGCGAACGCGCAGCTGCACTGGTTCCCGCTGTGGCCGAATGTTTCCGGCGACGCGTGAATGCCATAACCATATGGATGCTCGCCGGCGTATTGCTTTGAATCGACCATGAATCCCAGGCTCCAGTCGAGCGTGCATTTGAACGTGTGATCGAACATGCCGGTGCGCTGTCTGGAGGTGAACAATTCGATGGTGTCGTGTGACAGTCGAAGCCCATGGTCACTGAAGTGACCACGCCGCAGAAGAGTTTCGTACAATTTTGCTAACGCTTTGATCGGTCCGCGCGCGTTCGCGCCCGGTCGTGGCAATTCGCCAATGTCCGCATCATTCATCTTCGTGGCGACGTTTTTCTGTAGCGGGTCGGTGACGAACGTCGGCGCGATGCGATCGCCGTAGTTTTTCCACGTTTGCGGCGGCATACCCACCCACAAATCGGGTTGATCCAGCGGAAGGAAGATCTCATCGCGCACATATTTGTCATAAGACTGCCCGCTCAGCCGGCGCACCAGCTCGCCGAGGATGAACCAGCTTGATCCGGGGTGATACCCCGCCTTCTCGCCGGGAACCCAATGTGGTTCGAGCCGGAGGCTGCACGCTTTTGCGATCTGCGCTTCCCACGGCCCCGGCTCAAAGCTTCCCATCGGCCCGCGGAATCCGCCGGTGTGGGTGAGCAGGTGGCGGACCGTAATCGATTCCTTTCCGTGCCGCCCGAACTCGGGAATGTGCTTCGTAACCCGATCATCCAGCAGCAACTTGCCCTGCTCGAAAAGCTGCGCAATGGCGATGGCGGCGATCGGTTTGCCGGCGCTCATCCAGAGCGTGAGCGAGTCGGTCGTCATCGGCACGCCAACCGCCGCCTCGCCAAAAGCGCGGTCGATGAGCGCCTGCCCATTGATCGAAATGTACAACTGCGCGCCGCGACTTTCGCCGGCGGCTATGCCGCGTTCAATGGTCGCAATTGTTTGAGGGCAGTTTGCCATAAGGCCCGGTCAACCTCCAAGGCTCCAAGGCTCCAAGTGGAAGACGAGAGTAAGAGTACGATGAAAGTGACGAAGAAGTGATCTCTTCATCGTACTCATCTTCCTACTCTTCTTCGTGGTACCTTGGTGCCTTCGTGCCTTGGTGGTTAACCTTCTTCACTCAACGCGCTTTAAAATATCCTCAATCGCGACGTTGAGTTGTTCATCGGCATCGCGCACCTCGGCTTGCGGGGTTTGGGGAACGAGCAAGTCGGGCATCGCGCCGTTGAGTTCCATGTTTTTTCCGTCCGGCGTCCACCAGCCGCGGCCGGGCATTCTTACGGTGGTGCCGTCGATGAGCGCGACGCCCCCAGTGCTGATCACCCCGCCGGCGGTTTGCTGGCCCACGAGCGTGCCGCGTTTCAGGTTCTTGAATGCGTGGCTGATGATCTCGGCGTTGCTGAAGCTTTTTTCATTGCAGAGCATGTTGATCGGCAGATCATACTTTGCGATGAACAGCCGATCGTTGGGGTACGCGCCTTTCACGTCTTCGCCCACGCCGCGCGGGCGGGTGTAGGCGTGGCGGGGATAGATGATCGACGTGAGCAGCCGGTCGGCGGTCCATCCGCCGCCGTTGTTGCGGACGTCGATGATCAGCCCCTTCTTACCATCGGCGGCGGCGTAGAGGTCGCGCTCGAACACGTCGAGTGAGTTCTGATCCATCCCGCGAATGTGAATGTAGCCCACCTTTCCGCCTGACTTTTCCGCCACTTTCCCCGCCGTGCGCGTGCGCCAGGTGTTGTAGAATAGCGCAGTCTCGGCTTCGGGGCTGATGGGGGTGAGCAGGAGATTCACGTCCTTCACTTGATCATCAATCTTCCGGCGGACGGTGAAGAGCGTTTCTTTGCCCACCTTTCCCTGCAAAGCGATTTCAAGCGTTTCACTATCCTTGAGCGGTGCGCCGTCGATCGCCGTGATCACGTCGCCGACTTCAAGCTTCATCGGCCCCTTAGCGGCGGGGCCTTGTTCGAACACGTCGGTGACTTCACACCCGCCTTCGACGCGTTTACGTGTGATGCCCAGCCGGCCCATGGGCTGCTGCAATTCGTTCCGTTCGGCCGGCGAGTTCACGCCCTGGTGCGAGCTGTTGAATTCGCCCACGAATTTGTCGGCCACATGATCGAACTCGCTGGGTGTGACGGCTTTGGCGGCCAGGTCGGCGTAGCGCGCGGTGATGGCGGGGTAGTCCAGGCCGTTGAGCTTCGGATCGTAAAATCCCGCGCCGAGCATGCGAGCGGCTTCGATAAACTTCTGCCGCGATTGGGCGGCCAGATCGATCTGGAACTTGTCGGCGATATCCAGCGGTTCAAGCTCGCCGGCAGGCAGCTTGACGAGTACCGCGCGGCCGGCGTCGATCGCCAGCAGTCTCTCGCCGTTGAACGTGAGCGATTGCAGGTTGAGGTTGCCCGCCAGGCGCTTGGGCTCGCCGGCGTCTTTATCGACGACAAACGTGGCGCGATTGCTTGCGGGCGCTGCGGCGCCGGCGGCGGGTGGGGGAACGGGCGCGCCGCTGGTTTGCGCGGTGAAAAAATGCTTGTCGCCCGCGGGGGAGAGTTCTAAATCGCCTTCGTTGCCGGGCATTGTTGTCACGCGTTTGAGGCGCAGATAGGCATCGTCTAAATCCAACGTCAACTGCGCCGAATCATCCGGGGCTGAAGCACCCGGCTTGCTGGTTGGGCTGGTTGCCGGTTCGGTGCTGGGTTGGGTTGACGACTTTTTCGGCTTGATCGGCTCGCGCTTCTTCACGCTCGCGCCGGCTTCTTCGTAATACTTCTCCAACTCCACCGCCGTATAGTTTTCCAGCGACTTATCGAGATAAACCATCCAGACATCCGACTCGTTGTTCACGCGAGTGGACGTGAACGCCAGAATCTTTCCATCGGCGCTGAACCGCGGGTTGGATTCGTTATCCGGGTGCCGCGAGATGTTCACCGCGGGCGTTGCGCCGTCGGCATTGATGATCCACACGTCGGCATTGTTGTTCACATCTTCGGTGACGTAAGCGATGCGTTTGCTGTCGCTGCTCCAGCGCCATTCGAGCGATGGGCTCCAGCCGTCGACCAGCTTGCGTTCGGTGCCGTCGGTGAGATTGTGCAGCCACAATTGGCCCACGCCGCGTTTGAGGGCCAGCCATTTGCCGTCGGGCGACGGGCTGGGCGAAGAGTTCATATCGCTAGTCTTAATCAGCGGCTTGATATCAAAACGGATTGCGTCGGGCCAACGGGAATCGTCCTTTTTGCGTTTCTTCTCTTTTGCATCCTTCGCGCTGTCGGGCGACTCTTCTTCGACGTCGTTTTTCGTGTTCGATGCTTCTTCTGCTTTCACGTCATCCGGGGCTGAAGCCTCCGGTTTGTCGGTCGCATCATCACTGGGCAGGGTTGTGGGCTGCGAGGTTGATTTATTCTTCATCAGCTCGGTCATCTGCTTTTTCACATCCGACCGCGTGAGTTTGACGGCGGCGGAGTAGATGGCTTCCACCCCGGTTTCGTCGCTTACGAAGTAGAGCGTCTGCCCGTCGGCGCTGAATGCGGCATCGCTGTGCCGCGCCGGTGGTTGGGTGAGCCGCCGCGGGGGGGCTTTGGCGTCGGTGCCGCGGATGTAAACTTGTCCGTAGTTGATCGTTGCGATCGCCTTGCCGTCGGGGCTGACGGCGGCCTGGGAGCTCAGCCGATCCACACTTTTAAGCTGCACGCGGTCGGCGGTGTCTTCATCGGCGCGGATGTCGATGGCGATCGGGCCTTCTTTGGCGCGCTTGAGATCGAGGCGATATAGCCGATCCCACATCGAGAGCACGATCATCGTGCCGTCGGCGGAGACGTCGAAATCGTCGACGTCGCTGGCGGCGAAATGGGTGAGCCGCTCGGCCTGCGCTTCATCGGCGCCGACCGTGAGGCGGTAAAGGTTCAGGCCGTTATCGTTCCGATCAGAAAGAAAAACGAACGTGCGATCGTCAAGCCAGCGGGCTTTGGCGTCGTTACCGTTGAACTTCGTGATCTGCTTATATTTTTTGGTGTTGCGGTCGAATAGCCACACGTCGCGGGCATCGGGTCCGCGGTAGCCGCGACGGTTGAGGTCGGCCCCGCCACGGGTGAAGAGAATTTTCGAGCCGTCGGGGCTGATGGACGCGGTGCTGCCGAAAGCATCAAACAACCGCGTGGGCTCGCCGCCGTTCAGGCCGATGGTGTACGACCGCACGGCGGGAAATTCATCGGCTTCAAGTCGGGCGGAGAAAACAATTGTTGGGTTGCTTTGGTCGACCCCGAAGCTCCAAAGGCCGACGGGTTTATCGATATTGAGGACGTGCTTGAGGTCGGTGCCGTCGGCGTTCATGGCATAAATATTTTGATAGCCATTTCGCGTGCTGGTGAACGCGATTTGCCGGCCGTTACGGCTGAAGGCGCTGTTAAGTTCGTCGGCCGGGTGCGCAGTAAGCCGGCGCGCGTCGCCGCCGGCGGTGGGGACGAGCCAGAGATCGCCGCGCCACGAAAACGCCACGCGCAGGCCGTCGGGCGAAATGGAAGGAAACCGCGGCAGCGTGACGTTCGTCGCGGCCCATGCGGTGGAAGCAAACGACCATCCTGCGATTACGAGCAAACCTGTTCGATTCATGGAAATTCTATCCTTCGTTTAGAGCGCCCAAATGAACCACTGAGATGCCAATAACAACGGCCACCGATTGTTTAGTTGCATCGCCGGGGTTTCAAGTAAACTCGACGGACGACGGTCTGGCAACCAAGCGGTTTAACCACCCGGCGCGCATGACTACTCCAAAGAACCAAATCACCTTTCGTTTCGCCATGCCCGCCGACGCGCCCGGGCTGCTGGAACTGGCGCTGCGCACGACCATCGAGACGTTTGCGCATCACAACGATCCGATCAACTTCCAGAAATACTTAGACGAAACGCACCGCCTCGACGTTTTCCTCAAAGAAATCGCCGACGAAAATGCCCGCTACCTGCTCGGCGATCGCGATGGCAAGCCGGCGGCATACGCCCGGCTGCGGTGGGGCCGCGCACCCGATTGCATCGATGACCCGGCGGCGATGGAGATCGAAAAATTCTACGTCGACAAGCCCTTCCACGGCCAAGGCGTTGCGGCGGCAATGATGCAGCAATGTCTCGATTTCGCCCGCGAACGCAATCACCGCACGATCTTCCTGGGCGTGTGGGAACACAACTATCGGGCGATCGCGTTTTACACTAAAAAGTGGGGTTTTGAACGCTGCGGCGAGCATGTGTTCATGGTGGGGGATGATCCGACGATTGACTGGTGGATGAAGCTGGCGGCATCACGGCCGTCTCGCCCGTGAAGCCGGTACGCCGGCTTATAGCGATGGCGAGTACGCCTTCACGGGGAAGCGCCCGTGGTACGTCAAAGTGTTTCAGCGAGCGCTCGCGACAGCCGATCGATCTCCTCAACCGTATTAAACCACGCGGTGCTCACCCGCAGGAAGACCTTGCCCGCGGAAAAAGTCGTCGGGCATTCGATGCGGTGCTTGTCCCACAGCCGCCGTTGAAGCTGCTGGGCGGGCGAGTCGGTCGGGGTGGCGATGAAGCCCCCGGCGGTCTGGTACTGTTCGGGGAGGATGAATGTGGTCATCGTGCCGACGAGGCGATCATCGTGCGGCAGGAAAGGTACTAATTCGATGCCGCGAAGCCGCAAGCGGAGTTCGGTCGCGAGATGGCGAACGCGCGCGAAGACCGCGTCGTTGCCACCAATCTCATTGCGGAACTTCACCACTTCCTCCAGCACCATCTGCGGGCTGCGGTCGGTGGTGCCGTGGAATTCCAGGTCGTATTGCCATTTGCTTGTGCCGGGGAATGCCTCATCCTCGGCCTGCTCCGGCGCGTAGCCGTGCCCCCAACTGCTCACAACCGAATGCGCCAAATGTTTCAACCGCGGGCCGGCGTGGAGGAAGCCGACGCTCGCCGGGGCCATCATCCATTTGTGGCAGTTGGCGGTGTAGAAATCAGCGTCGATTTTCTTAAGGTCAACATCAACCTGTCCGGGCGCATGCGCGCCGTCGATGACCGTGATCAGGCCGCGTTCACGGGCCAGCGCGCACAGCGCCTCGGCGGGAAAGATCAACCCGCTGGGGCTGCTGATGTGGCTGAACGTCAGCACCTTTGTGTGCCGCGAGATGGCTTGCGAAAACGCATCAACTATCTGTTGCGGGTCTTCGATTGTTCCGGGCAGTTCGACAGTTCTGAACGTCCACCCACGATCGTTCGCCAAACGGCGAAACAACGCGACGATCGACCCGTATTCATGGTCGCTCGTCAGCACTTCCGCACCCGCCGGAAGTTGGAGCGATTGCGCCGCGATGTTGAGTGCGACGGTGACGTTTTCCAGAAGTGCAAAGTCGCGCTCATTGCCGTTGAGATACGCGCCGAGAGCCCGGCGGCTCCGCCGCAGGTGTTGCCACGCGTCGCGCCACTGAAATTCGGTGGGTGATTGGGCTTGCTTGCGCCGCAGCTCGCTCACGCGATCAAAAACCGGCTTCGGCGTGGGCGAACAAGTGCCGGCGTTGAGCTGGGTCACTGTCGGATCGAGCATCACCTTGGCGCGATGGCTTTGCCACAATGTTTCGGTTGGATTCACATCCGGCATTATTTTCAACCGGCGCGAGTCTGCAAACCGATGTAACAACGTGAGCGCCGAGGGTGCGCGCACGGCTTCTACAAAGGCATGGCACGATGCTGTCGCGATTTGTCCGTCGTCTTTCCGTTCTGTTCGTCGTGATCGTCGTGTTTCAATACGACTCTACTGCCGGCGCGCAAGACACCGCTGATTCCGCGAAACCGCAAGCGTCCGCCGGCGCGGCAACCCAACCCGTCGGCGCTTCGGACCTCATCGAACTCAGCCAGAAGCGCTTCAGCGCCATGAAGGTTGATGACATCTGGAACGTCAATTTCTGGACCGGCTATATTCAAGATGCCATCGTCTGGGCGATCGGCTTCGTTCCGCGCCTGCTGGTGGCGGCATTTCTGTTGTTCTTTTTCTGGCTCGTCTATCGCGCTATCCGCAAAGTGTTGCTCGGCGGGATGAAGGCGGCGGGGGTGGATGAATCCATTGGCGACATGCTGGGGATGCTCCTCAAATGGTTCATCCTCGGCTTCGCGTTCATCATCGCCGGCAACCAGGTGGGCATTGAGATCGCGGCACTGCTCACCGGCGTGAGCATTATCGGGCTGGCGCTGGGTTTTGCGGCGCAGGACAGCATCAGCAACTTCATCGCCGGCATCATGATCTTCTGGGATAAACCGTTCAAAATCGGCGATTGGATTCTGGTCGACGGCCATCTCGGCCAGGTGCGGCGGGTCACGTTTCGCTCAACACGGCTGCAAGACCTTGATGGCGATATCGTCATTCTGCCCAACGTGCGAATGCTGAATGACAAAGTAATCAACAAAAGCAGCAACCTCATCACGCGGTGCAACGTGATGATTGGTATTGCGTACAAAGAATCGATCGAAAGGGCACGCGGCGTGCTGCTAAAGATGGTCGCTACCGACGCGCGCATCGAGGCCCGGCCGGAGCCGGAAGTGATCGTAAAAAATCTGGGCGCGAGCAGCGTCGATCTCATGCTGCACTTCTGGATCAAAGAAGAACGCTACGAAGACGCGATGCAGTACGAATATATGGAGCGCGCCAAGGTCGCGCTCGATGAGGCGGGCATCGAAATCCCGTTCCCGCACATGCAGGTGCTGCTGGAATCCACGCCGGCGATCGACGCGCTGGCGGGGCGGGCTATCAAACCAAAGTAGAATTGTCCTCTATTTCTCCAAAGCAGCGCTGTCCGGTTCAGGCCGCCTTCGGGTCGCTCGGATTGGATCGGGATTTTGTTTGAAAAGTGTGATGCCGTCTCATAGCATAATCACATAATGCGGTTATTCGGCGAGGATGTACTACGCCGGGCATGCCGAAAGCACCCGGGTCTCGCCGCTCGTCTCGACGAGTGGGCGATCGTCGTTTACCAATCCGACTGGAGAAGCCTCGCCGAGGTGCGGCGGGTGTATCCATCGGCGGACGGCGTGAAGTCGCGCCGCGACTTGATTGTGACGGTGTTCAATGTCAAGGGAAACACTTATCGGATGCTCGCACTTATTAACTATGCCGTGCAAGCGCTTGAAGTATTGGATGTTTTGACGCATGCCGAATATTCCAAGGGCGCATGGAAGGAGAAGTATTGAGGTGTCGCAACTCCGTACTCGCGTGAAATCTGTCGACCGCTACTTGCAGCTTGTTACGGAGTTTCCGCTGCGCCGAATTCGAAACGAGCGTGAACACCAGCAAGCAAAGCGTATGTTCCGGCGGTTGTCGGCCGGAAAGGCCGATTCGGCGACGCACGATTTCCTTGAAATACTCGTTGATCTGATCGTTGCATACGAAGACCGCGTGGGCCTGCGTCCGGATCGCTCTCACATTTCGGCCGCTGATATCGTGCGCCATTTGCTCGCCGAACGGGGCTTGAGCGTTAACGCCTGCGCCAAAACGATCGGCGCTCAGCAGAGCGATCTCAGCAACATGCTCAACGGTCGGCGAGATTGGAGCAAGGCCATGATGCTGAAGCTCGCCGACTTTCTTGGCTTGGAGCCGGGATTATTTCTGAAACGGCCGTAGCACTGCTGATAGGATGTTGCCATGAACTGGACCATTTCATTGCTTACGCTCCTCCTCGCCCCCACCACCCAACCCAGCGCGCAACCTCCGATCTATCAGATGCGCACCGCGCAGGTTGCCGAGCAACTGCCGCGGTGGCAGAAGGACGTGCCGGCGCTGAATGAGCGCGTCGTCGCCGTCGCCCGGCGGAACCTGGGGCAGCCTTACGAACTCTATCTGCTCGGCGAAGCGCCCTTTGAAACCATCGACGCGCAGCCAGTGTATTGCATTGGCAAGAGCGATTGCGTGGTCTTCGTCGAGCACACGTTAGCGATGGCGCTGTGCGACAGCTTCTCGCAGTTCATGGCGATGCTGCAGCGGATTCGGTACGCCAACGGACACATCGGCGTGCAGACGCGCAACCATTACACCGAGGCCGATTGGAACGTGAACAACCGCTGGCTGCTGCGCGAAATCACCACCGACCTTGCCGGGGCGAACGCGGGCACGTTTTCGCAGAAGGTGGATCGGCAGAAGTTTTTCAAGGATCGTTACAAGCTGGATACCACAATGGCGGTGCAGGCGATTGTCGAGCCTTACATTCCCTATGCGAAAATCGCCGGCTTGAAATCGCAATTGCGCAGCGGCGATGTGGTGAACTTTGTCACCGGCGCAGGCGGCGCGGCGTGGGTGGGGCACGTGGGGCTGGTGGCGATCGACTCGAATACGGGTGGGGTGAATCTCATCCACTCGACGCCGCCATGTGTGCGCGAGGAACCGATCGAACAGTACATCGCCCGCGCCAGCGAAAATGCCGCCGAAAAAGATGCCGCCGCCAAGCCGCGGTTCATCGGGTTTAAGTTTCTGCGGCTCACCAACGACCCTTGGGCAAATTTGCGCAAAATCGACGGCCCGGCTGCACCGCGTGTGACCGTGCCGGAGGGGTCGACCATCAGGTGGGAACAATTCATCCAGGGTTTGAAATCTTAATCAGACCGCCTCAAACCGTGCCGTGAAATGCCTCAGTTGCGGCGCTTGATAGGTGATCTTCAGCCCGCGGATTTCCTTCGCGTGCTGCGCCACGTACACCAGCGCCTCGGCCAGGTAATCCACATGGCTCTGCGTGTAAACCCGCCGCGGGAAGGTGAGGCGGACCAGTTCCAGCGCCGCCGGTTCTTCGCCGCCGCCGGCGCGTGGTTTGCCGAACATCACGCTGCCGATTTCCACCGCGCGCACGCCGGCGGTTTCGTACAGCGCCACGCACAGCGCCTGCGCCGGGTATTGCGCCGCCGGAATGTGCGGCAGCATCGCCGCAGCATCAATATACACCGCATGCCCGCCGGTGGGCTTAACGATGGGGATGCCCGCGGCGCTGAGTTTGTCGCCGAGGTATTCGATCGTGCGGATGCGGTAACGCAGGTAATCTTCCTGCAGCACTTCCTGTAAGCCTATGGCGATCGCTTCCATGTCGTAGCCCGCCAGCCCGCCGTAGGTGGGGAAACCTTCGGTGAGAATCAGCAGGTTTTTGCATTGCTCCGACCACGCATCGTCATTAAGTGCCAGGAAGCCGCCGATGTTGGCCAGGCCGTCTTTCTTAGCGCTCATCGTGCAGCCGTCCGCGAGGCTGAACATTTCTTGCGCGATCTGCAGCGGCGACTTATCGGCGTAACCTTCTTCTCGCTGTTTGATGAACCAGGCGTTTTCGGCAAATCGGCACGCGTCGAGGAAGAAAGGAATCTTGTGCTGCCGACATAGTTGCGAGACCGACCGAATGTTCGCCATGCTCACCGGCTGCCCGCCGCCGGAGTTATTGGTGACGGTGAGCATGACGACTGGAATGCGCTCACGGCCGACGCGCTCGATCGTCTGCTTCAGCGCATCGATATCCATGTTCCCCTTGAACGGATGAATCAGGTTTGGTTTACGGCCTTCGGCAATCAACTGATCGCGCGCTTCAGCGCCTTTGAATTCGATGTTGGCGCGGGTGGTATCAAAGTGCGTGTTGGAAGGAACGACATCGCCCGCTTTGCACACCACGCCGAACAATATTCGTTCCGCCGCCCGGCCTTGGTGGGTGGGGATGACGTGCTTGAAATGGGTAATGTCGCGCACGGCCTTTTCCAGTCGATAGAACGATCGCGCGCCCGCGTAGCTTTCATCGCCTTGCAGCATGCCGCCCCATTGCGCCGCCGACATCGCGCCGGTGCCGCTGTCGGTGAGCAGATCAATCAGCACGTCTTCTGCCCGCAACAGAAACAGGTTGCCGCCGGCTTCCTTGAGTTTTCGTTTACGTTCGGATTCAGAAATTTCGTGAATCGGCTCGACGCTTTTGATGCGAAATGGCTCGATGATGGTTTTGGGGGCGAATGGCATGTTGGTTCTCCGTTCCGCTATCGTACCGTTTTACTTCCGCGAAACCGCAAGCGGGGGCAAATGTCGCTTGCGGCTCAGTCGCATTTAATCAACGTCAAGCGAACGGGATGAACAGCTCAATCGCGGCTTGCGCGACGGGCGTGAACTGAGTGCGATCTCGCAGCGCATCACCAAGCGCGTTCAGTGGGCAGCCCCACGCCGCCGTGTGTTCGTGGCCGAGAAGGTTGGATTCGATTTGCGATTTCGTTTTTGTGGTCCGGGCGTACAGGATTGTCTCGGGGTGACGCAATCGCAGGTCTTCCACGATACCGATGCAGGCGATCTCGGTGATATCGGCGGACGTCAGACCGAGCTCTTCGTTTAATTCGCGCATCGCTTCGTCGAACAGATCAAGCCGACGCGTGGAGGGCGAGGCTCCTGCCGAAACGTCGCGCGCATGGCGTGGTTCGACTAACGGCTCGGCGGGAGCCTCGCCCTCCACATGCGCCTCGCCCTCCACATTGGACTCTCCTGGCTCGAGCGATCCGGCGAACGGGTGCAGCATCCGCGGGTAATAGGCTACGTTGTCACTGCGCCGGCCGAGCATGAGGAAGTTGTCGGCGGTGATCAGCGTTGTTGAAACGCCGACCGTGTTCGCCATCACGTGGGGTCCGAGGGTGTCGCACAATTCCGGGTGTTTCATGTTGGTGCCGACGAAAATGCGGTAGCTGGTGCGGGAGACCGAAAGGATGAGTGTGGAGTGTCGAATGTCGAGCGACGATCGCGCGGCGTGCTGCAGTTGGGCATTCGGCGTTCGACACTCGACACTTTCGAAGCGGCACATCGGGCCGTCGAACAGTTTATCGCCGAGGCGCGCTTTCGAATCGCGCCAGGCCGATTCGATCAGCGCATCAACTTCCGGCGTCGATCGATAGGAAGACGGGGTCTCCCGCAGCAGAACCTGCCCGGGCAGCCATCGACCGCGCATGTGAAATTTGATCATCGCGGCTAATTTTATCAGCAAGCCGCCCGCCGAGTTACGATTCTCGATATGGAAAACTCAATTCTTCCGTCGATGCCGTTTTACTGGCTTATCGCCCGCGCCGTGATCGTGTATGGCGTTCTGTACATCGCGCTTCGCCTGGCGGGCAAGCGGCAAGTGTCGCAGATGGGCGCCGCCGAGTTGATGGCGCTGCTCATGCTCAGCGACGCGGTGCAGAGCAGCATGGTCGGCTCCGACACATCGCTCACCGGTGGGCTGATCTGCGCGCTGACATTGCTGGGTTTGAGCATGCTGCTGGAGTACACCGGGTTCAAGTTCAAGCGCGTGGAAGAATTGATCGAGGGCACACCGACCATCATTATCTATCGCGGAAAGATTCGCGAAGATGCCCTCAGCCGCGAATGGATGGGCCGGCACGATCTGCGATCAATGCTCCGCAAGCAGGGCGTGCAAACCCCGGCCGAGGTGGACTTGGCGGTGCTGGAAAGCGACGGCTCGCTGAGCATCATCAAGCACGCAAAGCGCGATGAACACGAAAAGAAAGGAGATCCGCAGATTAACGCAGATTAACGCAGATTTCTTGAACTTGAATTTGAGAAATGCTTCGCTCATCGCGTGATTGGCAACGCGAGGTCTCGGGTCCAACATTTCTTCATCTGCGATAATCTGCGTGAATCTGCGGACAAAAACGCTGCGACAATCACACATCAAAATACTTCGCCTGTGGATGATGCACCACCAGCGCGTCGGTGCTCTGTTCGGGGACTAGCATGTAGTTTTCGCTCAAAACCACGCCGATTTCTTCGGGCTTGAGCAGTTCGGTGATGAACGTGCGGTCTTCTAAGTTTGGGCACGCCGGGTAGCCAAAACTATAGCGGCTGCCGCGGTATTGTTGCTGGAAGAGCTTGGCGACGGAAGGATCGTCTTCGCTGCCGAAGCCCAGTTCCTGCCGCATGCGTTTGTGCCAGAACTCGGCCAGGCCTTCGGCGCTTTCTACGCCGAAGCCGTGCAGGTAAAGATATTCCTGATAGGCGTTGCGCTCACGAAGCTGGTTGGCCAATTCGGTGGCACGGTCGCCGACGGTGACGAGTTGAATGCCGAGCACGTCGTATTGGCCGGAGTCGGTCGATCGGAAAAAATCGGTGATGCACAGGTTTCTGCGACCCTGTTGGCGTGGGAGCTTAAGTGTCATCCATTCGCGCGGGGCGCCGACGGGAGTGATCCGGGCGTTTGCCTCACTCACACTAGGCTTGGGGTGTGCGCCACAATTGCAACCGGGTTGGTGGAATGCATCGGTGTGGTAGACGACCAGTGCATCGCCTTGTGATTGCACGGGAAAATAGCCGTAGACCACCTTGGGCTGGATGAAGCCTTCATCGAGCGCCTGCTTCTGCAATCGTTCGAACACGGGCTTGGCGACCTCGCTCAACGAGCGCTCGTAGTCTTCATCGCTGAGCTTTCCTTTCTTCAAACCCCACTGCCCGAGGAACAGCGCGTTGGTGTTGATGAACGGGAAGATGTGGCGCGGGTTGATATCGGTGACGACTCTTCGGCCCCAGAAGGGTGGAACAGGAACGGGATTATCTTTTGCGATGACGGGGATATTTGCGGCTAAGCCGGCGAGCGGCTTCACCGCATTCGCGCGAAGTATTTTTCGTTTTTCAGATCGTTCATGGGCCTCGACCACCATCGTGTCGAGCTTTTTGCCGTTGATGGCGTCCATCACGTGCAGGCCGTCGAAGGCGTCTTTGCAGTAGAGCAGCGGGGCCTTGTACAGATTCGCCAAGTCGTCCTCGGCATACTCGCGCGTCAGCGCCGCCCCGCCGAGAAGGACGGGCACGTTTACTCCGCGGGCGTTCAGCTCGACTAAGTTTTCTTTCATAACGCCCACGCTCTTCACGAGCAGGCCGCTCATGCCGATGGCGTCGGCTTTATACTTTTCCGCCGCGGCCAGAATGTCGGCGATCGGCTGCTTGATGCCGAGGTTGTAAACCGTGTAGCCGTTGTTGGTCAGGATGATGTCGACTAAGTTTTTGCCAATGTCGTGCACATCGCCTTTGACCGTCGCCAGCACGATTTTGCCCTTGCTCTGGCCTTCCACCTTCTCCATGAACGGCTGTAGAAACGCCACGGCGGCCTTCATGGTTTCGGCGCTTTGCAGGACGAACGGCAACTGCATCTGCCCGCTGCCGAATAAGTCGCCGACGACCTTCATGCCGTCGAGCAAATGGTTGTTGATGATATCCAGCGGCGGATGGATCTTCATCGCTTCTTCCAGCCGCTTGGTGAGGTCGCGTTTCTCGCCGTCGATAATGTGTTGCTTGAGCGCTTCTTCGATCGACAGCAGATCGTATTTATCTCTTCTCGTGGTCGATGAATCGACCACGCCGCCGGGTGTGTCAGGAAAAAGGTTCACAAAGTGCGTGAGTGGGTCGAAGCCCTCTGTACGTCGATCATGAATCAGATCGAGCGCGGCAGACCACTGTTCCTTGGGGATGCGGTTTTGTGGCAGCAATTTGCTGGCATGCACGATCGCGCCGGTCAACCCCGCTTCGCGCAGTTCGTGCAGAAATACGCTGTTGAGCACAATCCGCGCCGCCGGCTTTAGCCCGAAGCCGACGTTGCTCAACCCCACGACCGTGTGGCACTTGGGCAATTGCTGGCTGATCAGCCGGGTGCCTTCGATGGTTTCCAGGGCGTTTTTGCGATCTTCTTCGATTCCCGTGCTGATCGGCAACACCAGCGGATCGAACATTAAATCTTCATCGCGCAGGCCGAAGCGGTCGACGGCCAGGTCGCGGATGCGGGTTGCGATCGCCAGCTTGCGCTGCCGCGTGCGCGCCATGGCATTTTCTTTATCTTCGTCAATGCACCCGGCCACGACGGCGGCGCCGTATTTCACGGCCAGGGCGCAAATGTTCCCCAGCTTTTCCTCGCCGTCTTCCAGGTTCATGCTGTTAAGCACGCATCGTCCGCCGGCGAGCTTCAGGCCGGCTTCCATCACTTTAGGGTCGGTGCTGTCGAGCATGAGCGGGGCGGCCAGGGAATTAACGTACCGCCGAACCACCTCGTCCATATCGCGCACGCCGTCGCGGCCCACGAAATCGACGCACACATCGAGCATGTGCGAGCCGTCTTTCATTTCGTCGCGCGCCATGCTCACCAGGCCGTCGAAATCATCCACCTTGAGCAGTTCACGAAACTTCTTGCTGCCGTTGGTGTTGGTCCGCTCGGCGATGATGAGATAGCTCTGATCCTGGCGGATATCCTCGGCGTTGACCAGTGAACTAATTTGTGGACTGAGCGTTGGTTCTCGCTTCGCAGAAGAACGTCTCGGTGGCACAGACATTGCTGTTTGTGTTTCCGATTTTGAGCCGTTCGCCGGAGACACAGACAGGAATGTCTGTGCCACCGAAGATTGATTTAATCCCACCGCCTCACACAGCAGGGCAAGGTGTTCAGGCATCGTTCCGCAGCATCCACCCACGATGTTCACGCCGAACTCGTTCACGAAGCGCATCATCGCTTTCACAAAATCCGGCGGGGTCATGGGGAATTTGCTCTTGCCGTCGACCATGATCGGCAGGCCGGCATTGGGCAGGCAACTCACCAGCCTCGGCCAGTGGTTGCAGATGTAATGGATGCTTTCGGTCAGCTCGATCGGGCCGAAGGCGCAGTTGAGCCCCAGCACGTCTACATCGCGAAACGCGATCATCGCGGCCACGAATGTTTCCGGGTCGCTGCCGGTGAGCATGTTCGCGCCGTTGTTCAGATCAAAACTTGCCTGCACCATCAAGGGCACCTGCCGGCCGGCTTCTTTCATCGCCAGGCGGGCGGCGTTGATGGCGCACTTGATGCACAGCAGATCCTGCATCGTTTCGATCAGGATGACATCGGCCCCGCCGGCGAGCAGGCCGCGCATTTGCTCGGCGTAACTGTCGAGCATCACGTCCCACGACACGTGCCCGAGGCTGATGAGTTTTGTTCCCGGGCCGACCGATCCGATCACATAGCGCGGGCGGTCGGGCGTTTCAAACTTGTCGCAGGCGCGCCGGGCAAGCTCGGCGGCGACGCGGTTTACTTCGAAGCATTTGTCGCGCAGATCGGCTTCGGCAAGCACCAGTTTCATTCCGCCGAACGTGTTGGTTTCGACGGCATCGCAACCTACTTCGAGAAATGCTTCATGAATCTCCTGAATCACGTCCGGCCGGGTGAGGTTGATGACTTCGCTGATATTTTCGTGGCCGAGCCAGTCGCGCTGCAGGTCGAAGGTGCGTGTCTGCAGGTTGGCGCCCATAGCGCCGTCGAGCACCACGACGCGTTCTTGGGCAAGCTGGATAAAGGGTTTACGCACGAAAAAGTCGTCCTGAGTTTGACGGAGTATCAGACTAAAAAGCGCCGGACACGCGGATCATCCGTATATCCGGATATAGTAATGAATGCCTGCAACGAATGCAATTGTGTCGCAACGGCTCGATCACATCTTCAGCCGCCGGCATTACCGGTCGATGCATCTGCGGATGAGGGAGCAAATGCACAGCGAGGGGATTGACCTTTGTCGGCTCGCGCCGATCACATGGTTTTGCACGCTGGTGTTCGCATTCGCGGCCAATCACATCGCCGCCGCGGGGTATGGTTTTTCGCATGTGCGGCTGCAAAGCGTGTTCGTGGTGACAATCTTCACCGGCTGGCTGGCGCTGGCCGGCACGACGCAGTTGGTACACCGCTTCGGCGAATCGGGCCGGCATGCCCGGGCGTGGGCGCTGGCGGGGTTTATCCTTTTGATTGCCACATTCATCTTCAAGTACGGGTTGCAGTGCTACACCACTGCCTAAGAAACAGTTCGTCGCAACAAAACCAGCCGTCCCGCCGGGCCGTCGCGCCATACGGGCGTGTAGTGCTGCTTGATCCAGTCCGCCAGCGTTTTGCCGTAATCCACATCAAAGCCGGCTGAGCCGTATTCTGCTGGATCGACCGTAAGATTAATCACCACAAAATCCGGCGGCGATTGTTGATAAGCGCGCGTGATCCGCTCGCCGCCGAACATCAAATACTCCGGCGGTTGCAGCGTGATGAACGGCGTGGGGTTGGATCGCCCGGTGAGAAAGTTAATCATCGCCCCTTCCGGCACAACGGCGAGCGTGGCGGCAGAGGCGACGCGCGCCTCAACCTGTTCGAGCAAAGCCGCAAGCGATTCTCCGCGCGACGGTTGTCCTGTCGTACCCGCGCTGGCGAAAAAAGCGTTGGGGCCGGCGGCGATGTGGACGGGTTTGTCGGCGAAGCGTCGATGATAAAACGACAGATGGACCGCGATGAACGTGGCGACGACGGATAAGCCAAACCAAGACAGTTTGAACCACAGAGACACAGAGGACACAGAGTTGCGACTCGCCCTACCTGAGTACATGGAGGGGGAGATCGCATCGGAACCAGATATTGGCCGTCGCACCAATGTCGCCACCACCGCAAGCGTCGCCGGCATCGCGAGGGCGAAGCCGTAGTGCTGCAGTTGCACCGCCAGGATAATTTTCGCCAGAAGTGCGAGTGAGAAAACGAGAAACATCAATCGCGTCAAGGATGAAACGCTCGCGCCGCCACGCCGGATGCGAACGCTTTCGATAATCAGCAGCACCACAATCACCAATGGCAAGCTACGAAGTGCCAGGTGCCAGGGAAACCACGGCCCGACTGAAAATGCGACGGCCGGCGGGAGCACAATCGCGATGATGATCGACGGGCGGGGGTTCTTCCCGCGGGTGGCTGGCAGTTCCATGAGATAGCGCATGCCCAAGAGCAGCGCGATGGCCGCGGCGCTGACAACTGCAACCGCGGCGTTCTGAGCGATGGCATCAATTCCTGCGATGCGCCGATAAAAGGGCAACGACGTCAATCCTGAATCCGTGAGGTAATACGCACTTCCCATCACGCCGCGCAGTGCATCCCCAGCAGATAGTTGTGTCAGCAGGAGCAGAAACGCGACCGCGATCACGACCAACATCGCGCCCATCGTGAGCAGCGTGGATTGGAATGATGGTGGCACAGACATTCCTGTCTGTGTCTCCGATTTTGCGCCGCCCACCGAAGACACAGACAGGAATGTCTGTGCCACCGGTTTGGATAACAGCAATCCAACGCCCACCGCAGCGGCGGCGGCGAGGAAAATTTCCAGCTTGGTCAGCCAAGCCAGTCCGAGCAGTGCGCCTGAAGTGAGGGCGAATCGCAGCTTGTGTGTTTCGTATAGCCGTACCACGCACCACATCGCCGCCAGTGCCAGCAGCATCCCGTGCGTCACTTCATGCGAATACGGCGTGATCAAGTTGTAGTTGCCCGTGTCAACAAACTGCACGCAAGCAAAGAGCGCAACGAACGTGATGCCGCAGGCCGTCGCGGTGATATCGTCGGCGGCTTTGCGGACGATCGCGTAGATGAAGCTCACGATCGCGCCGGCGATGAGAATGTTGGCATAAGCCAGCGTTTGAATGCTGGCACCGAACAATCGAAACAACAACGCATTGAAGTAAACCGACAGCGGGCCGTTGAAGTGTTCGACATCGCGGTAGAGCGTTTTGCCCTGCGCAACCTGCCACGCGAGATATAATTCTCGTCCGAAGTCGATCAGCGGGTCGGGCCACTTGAACCAAGTCCACGCGAGCATCGCCACGAACGAAATCGCAACCACCACCGGCCCGGTGAGCCTTGGCGGGGTCAGTTTACTGACCCTGTCTGCGCAAGCGGCCTTTGTCACGCCGTACTCTCCAGCATCACCGGCGCAGTTTCCGTCATAGTCATCGCGCCGCGCCGGCGAATGAGCACAATCATCCAAGTGCCCACCGCGAGCAGAATTGCGCCCGCGAACACGAAAGGCCCCGAGACGTACCGCGCGTAAATCGCGCCGGCGATCAGCGGGCCGAACACGCGCGACAGCGACAACAGCGCATGAAACACGCCAAACGTCACGCCCTGTACGTCGCGGCCACCCGATTGGCTGATGAGCGCGTTGAGCGAGGGAAACCACATCGATCGTCCGACCGCGTTGAACAGCGCGGCCAGGATTAGCAGAACAAGCATGGGCCGGTACGCCGTCGCGGTGTATAGCGCCATCGAAACGACGGCGATCAGGATGCCGGCGATGTTCACCCGCCATTCCCCAAACGCGCGCACCAGCGGCCCGATCAGCCCGGCCTGCACCACCAGAATCACAACGCCCACCAGTGCAAACAGCCAGTTCACGGCGGTCTGGCCGTAGTGGAAAACGTCTTTGAGATAAAGCGCAAAAACCACTTCGAGCATGACAAACGCCATCATCGCAAAGAACCCGCCGAACAGTAGTTGGCCCAATACTGGGTTGCGCAACACGGGCATAAATCGCGATGGATGGAGCCAGCTTTCGCTCGTCTGGTTCTGCCCCGGCCGGCGCGATTCAGGGAGCGCGGCGATCGTGATGCCGCAGGCGACGGCGGTAAACGCGGCGGCCCCGAACGCCGGTGCCGATGCGTGCCAAAGCGAAAGTAGTGCTCCCAGCGCCGGCCCGGCCGAAAAGCCGATACCGAACGCCGCGCCCAGCAGCCCCATGCGTGCTGCGCGATTCTGTGGGGTGGAGATATCACCGATGTAAGCATGCGCGGTAGAAATGTTTCCGCCGGAAATGCCGTCGATAATGCGTGATAGATACATCAGCCCGATCGCAATCGACAGGTTCTGCCACGATACCAGCATCGTCCAGCCGAGCAGCACATAACCGCTCACCGTGCCCATCTGCGAAAGCACCAGTACCGGTCGGCGGCCGAAGCGATCGCTCATCAGGCCCAGCACCGGCGAGGCGAGAAACTGACACAGCGAAAATAAACTGAACAGCAGCGCAATCTGAACCGGCGACGCATTGTATTGATCGGCATACAACGGCAGCGACGGCACGATCAGCCCGAAGCCCATCATGTCGGCGAATACCACCAGCCACAAAATGGTCATCGCCGACTTGGTAGAAGGAGGCGGCGGGGCGGCGTATTCAAGCGGGGCGACGGATGACATCAGTTTTGGAAGTCTATTCATCTCGCGCGATTCTGTCATGCGTTTGACGAAGCGACGGCGGGGGAAGTTCACGAACCCGCAAGGAGCGCGACCGGGCGCAAAGGAAAGGAAGAAAATGCCAACCCCTGTCACCGAAGCGCGGCCGCGAGGAAACTGTTTGGCGGTGTTCGCACTGGGTAACGTTGTGCGTAGAATCGCCGGTCTTGGTTGATGGCCCATTCGCAATTGCCCCGCCGGTTTCCCCGCCGCGACTTTCGTGGTGGGGACAGTTGCTGCGCGGGCTTCGCTTCGGCATTACCTCTACGATTGTGGCGGCCATCGTTGTCTTGGTGGGCGCTCAGATTATTCGTGATCGCGCGCTGTGGCTGTTCTATTGCATGTATGTGCCGATGTGGGCGATCGCCATTGCCGCCGTCGCTTGGGATTTGCTGCTGATTGGCCGGGCCTTGCCGTTGCGCTTTCTGATGCTGTGCATCGGCGCGGCTACCGGCATGCTGGCCGTTGGCATGATGTGGGCGCCAGCCCGGGTGGCCGAAGGGGATGCCTCGCAGCCGACGCTCACGGTGCTGCAGTGGAATGTGCAATGGGGCGGGCTGTCGGGGCCGGTGTCGCTGGAAAAAATTGTCGGCGAGATCGTCGCGCGGCGGCCGCAGATCATTTGTCTAAGCGAAGCGCCGCCTCAGCAATATTTCGATCATTACTGGAAATTGCAGGCGGGGCCCGATTGGCACATCGCAAGTGCGAACGGCAACTCGCATAGTTTCAGCTGGTATCGCCTCACCGTGCTGAGCCGTGCGCCGGTGCGCCAGAACGGCTTCTGGCCTCTTGAGACTGGTGTGGCTGCGCTGTTCGAAGTCGCCGTGCCGGAATCTCCCTTGCGGCCGCTTCGGGTGCTGATGGTCGATCTTGAAAGCGAGCCGAGTGTGCCGCGCACTCCGAGCCTGCTGCAAGTGGCGGCGCTCGTCGATAAGCATGCGGCACGCGGCACGCCGATTGATTTTGTCCTGGGCGATTTCAACACACCCAGTCGCTTCCGCGGGTTTGATGCGATCAGCGCCGCCGGCGAAGGGTATGAGCGTGCGGCGCTGTGGTCGGGGCAATGGCGGGCGACGTGGCCGAGCCGGTTGGTGCTCCCCTTTCGCGGGCGCGATCGCGAATTTCGCAACACCTGGCGGCTGAGCACGCTGGATATTGATCACATCTGGGTGCGCAGCAAGCTCGATGTCGTCGCGGCGGCGATCTTCACAAACTTTGCAGTCGACCACCGCGGGCAGACCGTTACCGTGCGTTTGCCGCGGCCGCACCACGCCACGCCTTGACTCGCCGACCACTTGCCGGGAACGTGGCACTGTGACGCTGTTTCAGCAACTGCTTCTCGTCCCTGTGCTGATCGCCATAAACGCATTTTTTGTGGCGGCGGAGTACGCGCTGATTGCCATCCGGCCTGCACAGATCGAGGCGCTGCGAACACGAAAAAAGCTTCGTCTGGTCGCGGCGATCGAATCACTCAAGGCCAACCCCGCCAGCTCGATCGGCACGATTCAAATCTGCATCACGATGACCAATCTGATGCTCGGTTGGATCGGCGAGCCGGCCATGACCGCCGTGTTGCAGAAACTGTTCGCGCCGCTCGTTGCACTCTCGCCTGGGGTGATGACGGTGGTGAGCACGACCCTGGGCTTCATCGTTGTGACGCTGCTGACGGTGGTGTTCAGCGAGCTGCTGCCCAAGGCGCTCACGCTACGTTTCGCTTCGTTTGCGGCGCAGCTCACGGCCCGGCCAATCATGATCATACAAGTGTGCCTTCGCCCGTTGGTGTGGGTGATGAAAGGGCTGGCCAACATCGTCATCAAGCCGCTGGGCTTGGGCAACGTCGATGATCTGGAAACAGAGCAGGTGAGCGTCGACGAGCTGCGGTTGCTCGCCGATCAGGCGGTGCAATCGGGCGTGTTATCGCAGCGGGAGCGATCGGTGATCCTCAGCGGCCTAACCCTGGGCCGGCGGACGGCCAACGAGATCATGGTGCACCGTACACGGGTGCAGTGGATCGACTTAGGCAAATCGATGGACGAGAACAAGGACCTGGTCGACCAACTTCTGCATTCACGTTTGCCGCTGTGTGAAGGCGACTTTGATCACTGTGTGGGGGTCGTTAAGGTAAAGGAATTCCTTACCGCATTCGATGCCGATGGCGATACATCCATGCTTCGCTTGATCGCCGAACCGGCGGTGTTTGTGCCGCAGATGGTGACGCTCGATCAACTGCTTAAAACATTCTACGAGCAGGACACTGAAATGGTTTTTTTGGTGACCGAATATGGTTCGACGGAAGGCATTGTCACGTTGCGCGACGTGATGAATGAGTTACTGGCCGACGCGGAGCTTACCGACCCGGTACCGAAAAAATCATCGTGAAGCCTGTCTATCGTTGTGGTATCATTCAGTGTCGATGGACGCTTCAACCCGCACGCTTCCCGATGTTTCGCGCAGCCCCACGATTGATAAAGTCGGCGTGGAAGAACGCATCGATCGGCTGACCAAACGCAGCATCAAGAAGTCGAGCAAGGTTCACGCGCTCAAGCTCGCGCTGAGCATGATCGATCTCACCACGCTGGAAGGTGCCGATACGCCCGGCAAGGTGCGGCAACTGTGCTACAAGGCCGCCCACTTGCATGATGCGATGGAAGGTTTGCCGCACGTCGCCGCCATCTGCGTATATCCCACGCTGGCGGCGGTCGCGAAAGACGCGCTCAAGGGCACGGGCATTCACGTAGCGGCGGTGGCGACGGGGTTTCCATCGGGCCAATACGATATTAAAGACCGCATGAACGATACGCGTTACGCGGTGGAGCAGGGTGCCGATGAAATCGACATGGTGATTTCCCGCGGCCGATTTTTAGCTGGCGACTACAACTACGTGTTCGACGAAATCGCCTCCTGCAAGGACGCTTGCGGCTCAGCGCACCTGAAGGTGATTTTAGAAACCGGCGAGCTCGGAACGTACGACGATGTAAGAAAGGCCAGCGACTTAGCCATGCACGCTGGTGCCGACTTTATTAAAACGAGTACCGGAAAGGTTCAGCCCGCCGCCACGCTGCCGGTAACACTGGTGATGCTGGAAGCCATCCGCGATTTTTATTATGCGACCGGAAAAAAAATCGGCATGAAGCCCGCCGGCGGAATCGGCACGGCCAAAATCGCCATCCAATACCTCGTCGTCCTGCGCGAAACACTGGGCGAAGACTGGATGACGCCCGACCTGTTCCGTCTTGGCGCGTCGCGGCTGGCGAATGATATTCTGATGCAGCTTGTGAAGGAGAAGACGGGGGCGTATCAGTCGCTGGATTATTTTTCGAAGGATTGAATAGGCTGCCCACGAATTCGCACAGAGAAGAACACGAATCAGATAGGCGGTTTGGCTCGATCAATTATTCGGGTTGATTCGTGAGCCTTCGTGGGCGATCTTTCCAGCTATGGCCAAAAAACGGGAAATCTCTGCCGATCGCCCCTACGTCCTCAAAGGCAAGCTCATCGGTCTCAAGACGCTGCGCAAGGAAGACGCCGACATCGCTACGCCCATGTTTCAGAACATGGAACTCATCACCTACCTGAGCACGCGCCGCCGGCCGGAGACGGTGGAATCGGAGGCGGCATTTTTCGACCGCGTGCTGAAAAACGAAGAAGGCGAAATTCACTTCGGCATCTTTGAACTCAAGGGCGATCGCTATGTCGGCGGGGTGAGCCTGATGCACATCAACCCGAACAATCACGCCACACTGGGCGTGGCGATCAACGACCCGGCGTGCTGGAACAAAGGCTACGGCACCGAGGCGGTGCAGTTGATGGTGGAGTACGGCATGTTCTTCATGAACCTGCACAACATCCGCCTCGGTTTCTTCGGCTACAACGCGCGGGCACGCCGGGCGTATGAAAAAGCGGGCTTCAAGGAAGTCGGCCGGTTCCGCGGGACGGTCATGCTGGCGGGCAAACGGTACGACGATGTGTGGATGGACATCACGCGGGATGAAGTGGATTTGGCGCGGATGTGGAAGATGGTGCCGATGATTGAGATGAAGTAGCAGGAGCGCCTTCAGTTTTTATCGCTCCGTAAGTCGGGAAGTCCGTTAACGAATGACTTCACGCCTATTGATCGTCATCTCGGCGTTTAGAACGGTCGAAGGGGTGCGCACGTTCAATTCGACAATGTCCTCACCGCCGAACACATCGACCGCAACACGGCGGTAGTGGCCGATTAGGATTGACTCGAGGTTTACGGTGACGCGCGTCGTTCCGTCGTCGAACGCAGAAATGGTCACGCGGTCGTCTTCGCTCGTGCCCGCCACGAGCAGTGTGCCGGTGCGGCTGATAGACGCAAATGACGGGGCGTCGCCGTTTCCGTCCACGCGAGCCAACGTGTAAGTCTTTCTATTGAAAGTTCGAATTTCACTCAGAGTGATAATATCGCCATCTGTTGTAAGTGAGAGGCCGATCGCGCCGTTGTTAACGTGCGGACCGGTGGTGTGATCTATCAGCGTAGTGTTTCCACCGTTGAAGGTTGTATCCGGCGAACGGTCGTCTTTCAGGCGTTGGACGGCGGTGTTGTCGCCGAACACATTTTCATCAAATGGCTGCCGCACACTGCCGGCGATCACCAATTTTCCGTCTGCCTGTACGGCGATGTCGGCTACCGCTTGATCGCGGTAGTCGCCGGGCAATAGGCCCTCGTCCCGAGAAATTGTGGATGCGCCGTCTGAGGAGAAATGAAACAGCGAAACATATAAATCGTCGTTTGTCTCGCCAACAAAAAAAGTCCCGTCGGCAGCCAGTGCCGGCGCGGTGGGCGTTCCTCCATAGGTAAAGCCAAGCAATCGGATGCCACGTTCCGTTCCCCAAGCCCCCCTCAGTGCGCCCGTCAATGTAATTCTTGCGAGGGCGTTCGTGGCACCGGCATCAGCCGTTGTGACGATTCCGCTCACCAGGATGTCGTTATCGGGTGCGACGACGACATGCCACGCATCGGTAAAAATACCGCCGTGTTCAATCGCAATCGGCAGCGGAAGCCGTCCGTCGCCGGAGAAGACGGGAGCCGGCCGGCCGTTGGCGCGTAGGCGAAGAATTTGGTTGAAAGCCGCAAGTGTGATCTGCCCATTTTCGTCGACCGCCGCCGACCGCACGATCGCATCGACTGTCGCGACACCGTCTTGGCTGAATGTCGGGTCGAAATCGCCGGATGATCGAAGTCGAAGAATAATATCCCCGGCGGCTATGACAATTCTTCCGTCCGGAAGGGCGACAACGCGGGCATTGAAACTGGATGGTTCAGCCCCGTCGAGAAGAGGCATTCGAAACGTGCCATTGCGTGCGAACCCACGATCGAGAGTGCCCGTCTTGCGGTACTTTCTGACATAGAGCGACGCGTCGTCACCGCCGCCCGAGTCCGCCGGAGCGACGGAAATTCCCGCGACGATCACCGCGCCGCCATCGACGGAAGCGAGATCAGTGAATCGAATTTCCGTCGGAAGTGCCAACCGTCCGTCGCCGGAAAAATTGCGATCGAGCATGCCAGCCGTGAAATGCATTCGCTGCTCAAGTAATTCAAATCCGACCACTGGATCACCTTCTTTTTCGGTGGCTCCTGAACCGATTGCTCGAAGTCTTCGACGTACCGCACAGGCGGCAGGCACTCCGATCACGCCGGCACTTCCGCCTCCGCCGGCGTAAGCGCGGCGATTGTGCCGACTTTGCTTAATTCTGCTTCTGACAACCCGGCTTTGAACGCCCGCCAGAGGACCCGCTGCCGGGCAGCATGGTCACGCAAGTCGAACTTCGCGCTGACCACCACGCCAGTAACACGCCCGGAGGGGGTTTGTTCCAGAAATTCCTGCAAATCCGGAAATGACTCGAGTAATACAGCGACTACCTTTTTTTTGTGCAGCTTCGCAGCCATTCTGCGACACCTTTCTTTTGAACCACGCCGGCAGCCGACACGAATCGCGTAGCCGACGTTCGGACGAGTGATTCTACACTGCCTTTCAGCCCCCGCACATGATTTCTTTCACGCAAATGATGGAGCAACCCTTCGAATGACAAGTATCTTAGCTCATTCCGCCAGAGCGCCACGACAAGGTTCCACTCCCCCGTACCTCGCAGTGTGTCATCCAGAGCTTCAGGGCATTTGGTCAGCCAATTTGCAAGGTTGTGCCGCGCGTTGTGCGTCGCTCCGTGATTCAATGCAATCGCTTGGATGATGCATTCGACCGCGAGTCCAGCAGTGTACATTGCCATTGGGTAGTCACGCACAGAATCAAGCAGAACGCTTGCACTGTGCGCGCGATCCAGACACGCTTGATACAAAATATTTGGTCGATGCGACAAATCCATGTTGTCCTTGAGCCCTTCACCCCCGCCACGGCCCAAAAATCGCCACCGTCAATCCCGGATTCTGAATGTTCACAAACAGCGTCGTCCCGTCCGGGCTGAAGCAGCAGCCGGCTAACTCGCTGTTGTTCATGGCGTTGCGGCCGATGGTATAAATCTCACCCTTGGGCGTGATGCCGCGCAGGAAGTTGTCGCCGGGGCCGTCTTCGCTGAAAACCACGTCGGCCCAGGGGGCGATCGTCAGGTTGTCGGCGTTGTTCATTAAATTGCTGTTGTTGGGCTCGATGAAAAGTTCGAGCTTGCCGGGATTATTCACCTCGGCCGCCGTGCCCTCCGCGGGCGAGGGCGTGTACCGAAAAACTTGTCCCTGCTTGCGCGTGCCGCCGTTGGTGCACGCAAAGTAGATGCCATCCTGGCCGGCCCACATGCCCTCGCCGCGGGCGAATCTTGCACAGCCTTTGGCGTAGAAGCCCCACATCCGTAGTTCATCCGTGGGGGATTCGATGTCTTCCATATCGACCCATTCCACGGCGATCGGCAGGCCGGCATCCATCGTGCGTTGCGGCTCCCAGTTGCGCGTGTCGAGGCTTTTGCGATCCTTGGCGCGCATCGCCTGCAATCGCCCGCCCTCGGCTAGTTTTCCTTTTACATTGGGAATGTAGCGGTAGATCAATCCTTCGTGGCGATCTTCGGTCTGATACACAATGCCGCTCTTTGCATCGACGGCGATCGCTTCATGATTGAACCGGCCCATCGCGCGCAGTGGAACAGGATCGACCAACTCCATCTCCACTGTTGCGGGCACTTCGAAGTTGTAGCCGTGATCTTTTTCGTATTCAGTTTCATTGGCGCGGATGACCGTTTCTTCGCACGTCACCCAGCTTCCCCACGGCGTCGGCCCGCCGGCGCAATTGCGCAGCGTGCCCGCTAGCGAAAGGTAATGGCGTTCGAGCATCTGATCGCGCGTGTTGTAAACGAGCGTGGTCGTTCCGCCGGGGCAGGGGTTTTTGCCGAAGCCGAAGTCATAAAACTTTCCCGGGCTGACGCGCCGCAGCAATTCTTTGTTAAATCCGAACGCGTCGGCCGCGCCCAAGTCGGCGCTAAGCTCGTGATTGCGAACCAGCAGCGTCGAGCCATTCGGCCCGGCGAACGCCGCCATGCCGTCGTGTTTGCCGGGAACGCGAAGCTGGTCGTCCATCACCTGCCCCGTTCGCGAGAAAATGCGATAGGAAAACCCCGCCGGCACATCAAACAGCCCCGCCGGGTCGGGCAAAAGCGGGCCGTAACCGGCGGCGGCGGGCAGTGTTGCGGGTGCGCCGGCGAATAACCGGCGCGCGCCCAGAAACCCCGCACTCACGGCGGCGGCGGCAAGCAAGTCGCGACGGGTTAACATCAACAATCCTCCATCAACTGAAACGCTCTCATCTTACGAAGCATAGTGCCAACTCGCGAGGATGTTCGATCGTTGCGCGTTCCTGCTGCAAATCGCGCCCGGCGCACAACCCTCCCCGCAGCCCCCAATCTCAAAACAACGGGCTTGTGGAAAACGCGAGATTGAATCCGGCCCGGCAAACCTTGGCGCTGCGTGGCTGCGGCGGGACAAGGTACGCGCCCCGCTGCTCGGGCGCGCGAATGTCCCAGAGTGTCCCAGAATGTCCCAGCCCCAAACATCATCTCAACGGCGTTTTTTGCATCTAACTGTTTTTTCAGAAGGGAGTTAAGTAATGCCCCATGCACTCGCAGTCTCAACGGCCGGGGGCGCGAGACAGGAGACGGCATTCAGGAGTCGAAAAATGGGCTTCGAACGACCGGAACTCTTTTGCTTGGCAAGATTTCGGTCAACCCGTATGATGCTGTGTGGCAAGGATCAAGCTTTGGTTAATACTTGGTTTTTGCCTGGGCGGGGCTGGAGGTTCCAGTGCCCGCCGAAGGTTGTCTGATATTGACGTTTCGTCGCGGGTTTGTCGGCCTGGCTGGCAAAACTGCGTCGGTGAGCGTGACTAAAACGTGGATTTTTTGCCTGAACATCTCGCAGCGGTCGCCAACCAGTTGAGTTGGGTTTTGGCCGTCTGCGCTGCTGTGCTGCTGGCGCTGTGGGTGTCGCGGCCGGTCGACGAGCATTTGGCTCGGTGGTCGGCGGCGGCGTTGTTGCCCCGGTTATTGCCAGGCGCTTCCCACTATCGGGTTCGCCGCGACCATCGCGACGGGCCGGCTGGGGTTATGTTGTCAGCAGATATGCCGTCAAGGGCTCCACCCATGTCCCGCCGCCGAATGCTGCAATCGCCTCGATCAACGGGTTGAATTTGTTAACCATGCTGATCGTTCGAGTGCGCTGCGATTCATCCTCAATAGCAGGCATCCTCAAATCAATCTGTTTTGAACCGACGCCCGGTGCGCGCTTCGTCGCGCTGCGGGAACTGTCGGACAACGAGGATGCAACATGGAACTCACCATCGGGATTTTAGTTGGATTGATCGCCGGAGCGGGGGCGACGCTGGGCGTGATGCAGATGTTCGCCGGCAGCGCCATGAAAAAGGCGCGTCATCAGGCCGACGAACTGCTGGCCACCAGCCGGCAGCAGGCGGAAAACAAAGCCAAAGAAATCGAGCTGACCGCCAAGCAGGAACAGCTTAAAGCGAAGGAAAAGTTCGAGCGCGAAAATGAATCGGCCCGCCGCAAGCTCGATGAGCTTGATCAGCGGCTCACCAAGCGCGAAGACATGATGGATAAAAAGCTCGACACGCTGACCGTGAAAGAGCGACACCTCGACGACCTCAACCGCAGCGTGGCCGCCCGCGAGCAAAGTGTAAAGGCAAAAGAAGCGGACGTGGACGAAACGCTGAAGCAGCAAAAAGACAAACTGCTGCAGATCACCAATATTTCCGTCGAGCAGGCCAAAGAAATGCTGCTCAAGCGGGTTGAGGATGAATGCAAAGGCGAAGTTGGCGCGATGATCCAGAAGATCACCGAGCAGGCGCAGGAAGAAGCTAAAGACAAAAGCCGGCAGATCATTCTGCAGGCGATCCAACGTTACGCCGCCGACCAGACCGCCGACCACACGGTGTCGACGGTGATCATTCCCACCGACGACATGAAAGGCCGCGTCATCGGCCGCGAAGGGCGGAACATTCGGTCGTTCGAAAAAGTGACCGGGGTTGATGTGATCATCGACGACACGCCGGGCCTTGTGGTTGTGAGCTGCTTCGATCCGGTGCGCCGCGAAGTGGCGCGGCTGAGCCTGGAAAAACTGGTGCAGGACGGCCGAATTCATCCGGCGCGCATCGAGGAAATCGTCGCGACGACGACAAAGGAAGTCGACGAGCAGTTGCTGAAGTACGGTAAAGACGCGGCGCAGGAAGCGAACATTCCCAACCTGGCCCGGGCGATCATTCCGCTGCTCGGCCGGCTGCACTTTCGCACGAGTTATGGTCAAAACGTGCTGCGGCACAGCCTGGAGGTGGCGTATCTCTCGCAAGTCATCGCCGACGAACTCGGGCTTGATGGAGCGCTGGCGCGTCGCGCCGGACTGCTGCACGACATCGGCAAAGCGATGGATCATGACCAGGAAGGCGGGCATCCGATCATCGGCATGGAATTCCTGCGCAAATTCAACGAACCCGAAGCGGTGCTGAACGCCGCCGCCGGGCATCACGGCGACGTGCCGAGCACCACGCCGTACACGCCGATCGTCATGGCCGCAGACGCAATTAGCGCCAGCCGCCCCGGTGCGCGGCGTGAAAGTCTGGAACGATACGTGAAGCGTCTGCAGGAACTGGAAGAGTTGGCCGCGGGCTTCGAAGGCGTGCGCCAGGCGTATGCAATCCAGGCCGGCCGCGAGGTGCGCGTCATCGTCGACGCGAAATTGATCGACGACCGGGCATCAGCCAAGCTGGCGCGCGACATCAGCAAGAAGATTGAAACAGAAATGCAGTACCCCGGCGAAATCAAAGTGACGGTGTTGCGCGAGGTGCGGAC
>ENA-ORBV01001305-ORBV01001305.1-microbial-mat-metagenome-genome-assembly--contig:-NODE-1305-length-55742-cov-8.870834_pt1 | contig 55742 bp, 50 predicted proteins | sample MGYA00237777_ERZ505514 | MGnify/ENA primary metagenome ERZ505514 (study PRJEB26160, sample SAMN06269048) | microbial mat metagenome | isolation source: Oligotrophic lake microbial mat | place... | reverse complement strand
GCCATGCTGCCCGGCGCGAGCCGGCACGTCTCTCTTCAGTAGGAGCAGGTCATGGTTCCGCGTCTGCCAAAACAGCCTTTGAAGAAAGCCGGTGCCGTCCTGATGGCCGCACTGCTCGTGGTCTCCCCGTTGCCCCTGCGCGCGGGCGACCTCAACGCCGAGGTCAACAACATGTTCAACAGCCTCGGTGCCATCGGCAACTACACCGCGCCGGGTGCCTTCCGCGGCCAGACCTTCAACACCTACACCGGCGGCAGCCTCTTCATGCGCTCGCCGAACAAGGTCTACCAGCTTGCCGCCATCCAGTTTCCGAGCGCCAAGGCGGGCTGTGGCGGCATCGACGTGTTCGGTGGTTCGTTCTCACACATCTCGGCGACCGAGTTCAAGAACATGCTGAGAAACATCACCGCCGCGTTGCCGGGCATCGCGTTCCAGCTCGCATTGGAGGCGGTATCGCCACTGCTGGGCGGCTTGACCAAGTGGGCCAAGGGTCTGGAGACCTGGATCAACAACGCACGCATCAACTCCTGCGAAACGGCGAAGGCCATCGTCAGCACTGCGGCCGAGGCCACCGGCTACAGCTCGCAGGAAACCTGCGCCGACCTCGCCGTCGAGATGGGGCTGGAGAGCGACCGCGATTCGGCGCGCCGACGTTGCGCGACCGACCGGCCGAGCATCCTGGCCTCGGCGCGTTCCTCGGGCGACCCGAACCTGAAGAACAAGGCCCCCTTCGTCGGCAACCTGACCTGGAAGGCGTTGCAGTACACCGGGGTTGCACTCGACGACCCCGAGCGCGAGCTGATCATGAGCATGGTCGGCACGATCATCTACCACCCCGAAGAGGACGGGCGCGACCCCGAACCCATCGCGCCGACACTCACGTCGATCAGTCAACTGCTGTACGGGCAAGCCGCTGCGGCCGGGACCAATGTGACGCAGCACCTGCTCCGGTGCAACGACTACACCAACTGCAATGTCGTGACGCTGAACACGGCGTACACGCACACGCCGTTCACTGCCAAGGTCGAGACACTGATGCGCTCGATCGCCGACAAGATCGCCACGCGCACGGCGATCCCGAACAACTCGGCCGAAGTGGGGTTTGTGAACCAGACCACCGAGCCGGTCTACAAGATGCTTTCGGTCGGCTCGACCATCCCGGGTTCTGGCCTGGCCGACAGCCTGATCGCGCAGTACCGCGACGTGATCGCCGCCGACTACGCGTATGTCTTCCTGGAGCGCAACCTGCGCCTCGGCATGGCAGCGCTGGACAAGGATTTCCAGCTCCAGCAAACCCAGCGCGAGCAAGCGCGCCAGGTCCGCCAACGCGCGCAGGCGATGCTCCAGCAGATCTCGCAGGAGAAGAACCTGCTGTATCAGAAGGTGGGCTCGTACCGCGCCGTGTCGAGCCACCTGGAACAGCTCGAGCGGCAGTTGCGCTCCAGCATGCCGCAGCATGTGATGGACATGCTCGGGCAGCAGGCGGCGCACATGAGCCGCTGAGCGCGAGCAGCAGGACGCCACCGGGACAGTCGCCATGTGGGAGATCTACGCCTATCAGAACGCGGACAGCCTGTTCGGCATCTTCAATGCCGCCGCCGCCATCAACGCATCGAGCGACTACCTGGCCGCCGTGGCTGCCGTGGCCTTCTGCGGCTTCGTGGCAGCCCTGATCGCCTATGCCTTCGCGCCGGAAAAGCTGCAGGGCTGGAAGTGGCTCGCCACCGCGCTGCTGGTGTTCTCGGTGTTGATCGTTCCCAAGGTCACGGTCGGCATCGTCGACAAGACCGGCGGCGCTCCGGTCAAGGTGGTGAGCAACGTGCCTTTCGGCGTGGCCATGCTGGGCAGCGTGACCAGCACCATCGGCCACACGCTGACCAGCCTCTTCGAGACCGCCTTCCAGGTCATCCCCGGTGTCGGCGGATTGCCCAGCGAGCTGACCTATGAGAAGAACGGGCTGATGTTCGGCAACCGCCTGATCCGCGCGACCGGCAAGGTGGTATTCCAGGACCCGAACTTCCGCACCGACCTGATCAACTTCATCAACAACTGCACGATGTACGACCTGATCGACGGCACGATCAGTCCGTCGGTCTTCTCCAGTTCTGGCGATGTCTGGCCGCTGATGGCGACGCCGAACCCGGCGCGGTTCAGCACGGTCACCAGTGCTGGCGGTGTTGACGTGGACACCTGCCCGAACATCTACACCAGCCTGAACGGCCGGCTGCCGGCTCAGATCACCAGAATCCAGGGACAACTCGCGTTCCAGTTGAACCCGACGTTGCCGGGCGCGGCGGCGGCTGGCGTGATCGCGACCCAGATCCAGCAGGCTTACTTCAAGAACAGTATCGCGGATGCTTCCGCAACCGCTGCCGATCTGATCCGACAGAACGCGGTGCTGAACGCGATCAACGACACCAGCACGATCATCGGCCAGAAGGTCAACGATCCGGCGGCGATGGTGCTGGCCGTTGGCCGAGCGCAGGCGGTGGCTCAGCAGAACGCGGCGTGGCTCAACTACGGAAAGGTTGCGGAGCAGGCACTGCCCGTGTTCCGCAACGTCATCGAAGCGTTGACGTATGCCCTCTTCCCTCTACTCGTGCTGCTGCTCCTGTTGACCAGCGGGCGCGAGACGATGATGGCCTTCAAGGGCTATGCGGCGATCCTGATCTGGATTCAGCTGTGGCCGCCGCTGTATGCGGTGTTGAACTACATGGCTTCGATCTACGCGGCCTACGACCTGGCCGCCGCGGCCGACCTGGGCACCGGGACCAAGGCCTTGTCGCTTCAGACCGCGTCGACGATCTACTCCGGCGCGATCTCGGGCGAGGCCATCGTGGGCTACCTCGCGATCAGCATTCCGTTCATCGCCTGGGCGGCGTTGAAGCGGATGGAGAACTTCGGAACGGCACTGGTGGGCGGACTGTCGGGATTGCAGGGAGCCTTGTCGAGCAGCACGGGCTCGGCGGCGACTGGCAACGTGAGCCTGGGCAACGTCTCGATGGATCAGATGCAGTTGGCGCCGAATCGGACGTCGGCGTTCATGGGCAGCATGCAGAACGACCTGAGCGGGAACACGTTCTCGTCGAACGCACTGACGGGGCGCACGGCGGTCAGCTTGTTGCGGAATCAGGGGTTCGCGTCGCGGGTGGTGTCGATGCGGGTGAGCGAGCAGGATGTGACCGCCGCGAACCGGCAGGTCGATGCCGCCCGCAGCGAAGCGGTGTCCGCCACGCAGGACCGATCAGCAGTCCTGTCAGAAGCCTTCTCGCGTGGCATGTCGAAGCTCCAGTCTTCCCGAAGCAGCGTAGGAACAACTTCGAGCAGCTTCGAGCAGTTCGGCGAGACCCTGAACCGCTTGGATCAAATTTCGAAGAGTGTCGCTGACAGTACGGGGCTCTCGCAGTCTCAGGTCGCGCAGATCGCGTTCGGCGCCTCTGGTCGCTTGGGCCTCACTACTCCGATCGGCGGAGCGCAAGTGCAAGCAACGGCCGGGAAGTCGTACTTGTCAGGCCTGTCGGCCAACCAGCAGAAGGTTTTAAATTCTCTCAGCCAAGAGCAGATTGCGGAGTTCAAACAGTTTGGCGATCGAGTTTCTCGCGACACCAGCTTCATCAATGCTATCGCGACGGACTCACGCGAAGCCCGCGATATCAGTTCGCGGCTGTCGAGCACAACCTCGCGCGCTGAGCGGGCAGACGCCAGCTATTCCGAGCGAACCGCCTTGGCCGAACGGTTGTCATCCGCGCAGGAACGCGGCGAAGCGATTTCGATCGACATCGCGCAAGACCCGCACAACTTGTCGATGTTCATGCGTTACGCCGAACAGTATGGCGGAACCAGCGCTGCTGCTTTCACGCTGCTCGACTCGGAACTCGCCCGCCAGGGTCTACGACCGAATCGCACATTTTCCGATGGCACTGCCATGCCGACATCCTTTAGCGACCTGGGCACCCAACATAGACGCGAGTCTGCGGATCCCGGACTGAATCCAGACATGGGGGAAAGTCGTCGAGCTCAGTTGCAAAGAGTCTCACGATTTGGGGCTGGTGAGCCGAGGCCCGGCGCAGAACCGCAGCCATCGAGTGTTCGCAGCGACATCCGAAAAAGAGAAGGTGAACTGCGGTCGACTGTCGACGCGGCAAGTAGCCGATTCGATGCAACTGCCGAGGTTACGCGGACTCCCGACGGGACGCTGGGGTCCAAAAAATCTTTGATGGTTCAGTCTGGAAAACAAGTTGCAAAAGACGGCGCCGCAACTTTTGACGACGCCAAAGATGCGGTGAAGGGCCTGCTGGAAAAGAAGTAGTCAGTCGAGGCGATCTTCGAACATGCGACTTCCATGTTCTGGGCTCGGCGGCTTCATGAACGGAGGGTGTCCCTTGTCACGCCAGAAGTTTGCGGCGAGATCTTCCTGGGTGACGCCTAGTCCATGAAGAGCATCGGCGTCCTGCTGCAAATGGTGCGACCGTTTTCCAATGCGAGTGAGTGCGCCGCCTACAGCAGCGCCGGCGACAACGCCGACCGCCGCCATCACGATTTTTAGCCCAATGTCACCATTCAACGACGCCAGCAAGCCTGCCCCCGCTCCGAGCAAGACGAAAAAGATGAAGATGGTTTTTCGCATGGGAACAAGTCTCCTGCATTCATAGAGTACCGGGAACCTGTGCATGAGCAATCCTGCTTGCATCGAGTTTCACTTGCTTGATGCAGTCGCTGCGGATGCGGCGGTCGGCTGCAATGACTCAATTCTCTGACCGCCGGCGCCTTCGTGCAGCGCCGCTACTGGAGGAAAATCAGTTGGTCGGCAATCGCCTTTGTCTGCCTTGACGACAGCCCCGCCCGCTGCGCGAATGAAGGCCATTCCTGGATTGCGGAGCGCACTTCGTCGATAATCTTGGGCCCTGTCCCGACAGCAAATCGCTCGGCCTCTGCGAGCAGGTCGTCCTGCGTGAAGTCCTTGAACTTGCCATTGACCGACATGAGGTGCTGGTGCGTCCATTCACCCCTGGGGTTGTGGGCGAAGGTTACGTCGTAGGCTGGTGCCAGTTCCCACGGTCGCCCCTTGCGCAGCCGGAACGAAAAGTTCTTCGTGTGATCGTCGCAGTTCCTGCCCATGACGTTAAAAACCATGCGCCGAAAGGCCTCCTCTTTGTCATCGTAAGGGAGACCCAGCTCACGCATTGCCGCAAAGAGCTGCGAGTAGGCGTTCGCGCCCTTCTTCTTGTAGTCGAGGTGGCTCATCGCGCACAAGGTCTGCATGTGGTGCCGCACTTCGCCGCCTTCTTCGACTTCGACGTTCGCTCGGTCAAAGCGCTTCGTCATGAAGTGCGCGCGCCCGTTCTCCTGCAGCAGGCGGCACTCCATCATCTCCAGGCCCGCTGCCTTCGCCATGAGGTAGTACGCATACTCGATGCGACCGTAGTCCTGCGAGGCGCCGAGTTCTCTGTCGAGGCCCATGCCGTCGAATTTCAGCAGCCAGTGTTCAAACCCCGGCGGCGCAGCAAACTGGCCGGCCTTGATTTCGTCGGTCTCGCGGTTCCATGCGATCACGGCCTTGGCGCGCGCGCCACCAGCGGATGTGCCGACGTCGATGATGCTGCGCAAGGCCGCGTTGGCATGGTCGTCGTTGTCGATAATGCCGGTCACGGCCTTGCGCGCCTCTGTCACCAAGCTGCCGAGTTCGATCGCGGTCGGCTTGTGCGCGGCAGGGCCTCTGGCGGGCTTGAACTGCAGCGCACCCATCGCACGGTTGTTCATGTATGCCAACCGGTCCAGCGCCGTCACCTCCTGCGCAACGATGCCGCGGTCAGCCATGTAGCGATTGATCAGCGCGTTGCCAAAATCATCAGGCAGCGCGTCGCTGAGCATGGCGGGCAGACGCTTGTAGGTCTCCAGGGGCAGATCGGTGAACAGAAAAGTTCTGTCCTCGCCCACGGGCATCTGCAGCGGCGAAGGATTGATGCCCATGGCCTGGAACGCGGGCGTGAATCGAAAGGCGTAGAACCCGTAGCTCGGGTCCAGCGCGACGACGCCCGCCAACTGACCCCACAGATGCACTTCGACCCGATCGACGTGCTTGTACGCAGCCGACTTCTTCTTGGGTTTAGTCGCCATGGGTTGCGGTGCGCCGACGCGCACGTTGGCGCGGCTGCGCTCCGCGTGTCATGGTCAACGGGTTGATGGTGGCTACGGGAGCCATGGTCTTGAGCCAGTCTTCCCGGTCCAACGCGCGGAGCACCGCCACCAAGGATTTCAGCGTCGAGCCCAAGCCTCCCTCAAGGTTCTTGACGGCGCGCACGCTGATACCGGCTCTCTCGGCAAGCGTCTTCTGGTCGATGTTGCGGTCGAGCCTGAGCGCCCTCAGGCTTTCGCCGAGGGCTGATTCAAGTTCCGCCTGGGTTTGGCTGGACAACCGGTTCCTCTCTTCGGTCAGATCGGCGACACCGCGCAGTGTCGCGGCCGCGACAATAGCCCTTCTTAGGATTTAAAACATCTCTTGGGCGACTCAAAAGCCCTAGTTAGACTTATTGTAGAGAATAGATGAATATTACACAAGAGCCCTTTTAAGGGCTTCAAGCGACGATTTTGTACTTAATGGCCCTATCCAGAGCCCTTACAGTCTGACTGCTGCCCAGTTGCACTGCCGGTCCGAGACCGCCTCGAGTCATTCGTACGCGACCATCTCTTCGCGCGGACCCGCGCCGCACAGGTCAGCCACCCGTCGACTTTTCCACGTCCGCTTGGCATACGTCAGCAGTCACCTCGCAGCGGCGCGGTGATCGCGCAGCTCATCAAGATAGTCTGCCCAGGTTCCCATCATCTGCCGCCGCTGCTCCATGAACTCTGCGCGGTCATAGGCAGCTCCAAGCGGGCCGCTTTTGCCGTGGGCGAGTTGAGCCTCGATCACCTCCGGGACGACGTTCAAGCGTTCGACCATGATCGTCCGGGCCATCGCCCGGAACCCATGCGGCGTCATGGTGTCGTTGTCGAAGCCCAGGCGGCGCAGCGCGACCCGGACGGTGTTTTCGCTCATGGGGCGCTTCACGCTCTGCAGCGAAGGAAACACGTAGGTCCCTCGACCGGTCAGCGGGTGCAAATCCTTCAGCGCCGCGATGGCCTGCGGCGGCAGCGGCACGCAGTGCGGCCGTCCGTTCACCTTCTCCTGCTTCGTGCGCTTCATCTTGTCGGACGGGATGCTCCACATCGCCGCGTCCAGATCGAGCTCTGCCCATTCCATCTGTCGAATATTGCCTGGCCGCTGAAAGAGCAACGCCGAAAGCAGCAAAGCGGTGCGGGTGGCGGGGTGGCCGTGGTAGCCGAAGATCGCGCGCATCAGGTCCCCGGCCTGGGCCGGCTCGAGGATCGCCGACATGTGCCGGGTCATGACCGGCTTCAACGCGCCTCTGAGGTCGGCGGCAGGGTTGCGCTCGCACCGTCCCGTGGAAACGCCATAGCGAAACACCTGGCTGCATCCTTCAAGCAGCGTATGCGGCAACTCGCGGACTCCGCGGCTTTCGACGCGCCTCAGGGTCTGCAAGAGCACGGGCGCTCCGATCTGCGGCAGCGGAAGCTTTCCGAGCCAGGGGAACACATCCTTGGCCAGTCGCTCCAGCCAACGCTTTGCGTAGTGGTCGCTCCAGCCTGACTTCTTCGCAGCGTGAAACTCACGCGCTGCGGTTTCAAACGTCGCATCGGCATCGAAGCGAGAACTGAGGCGCTCGACCTGTCGCTCGAGGACTGGATCGGCACCCCGCTGTTGTTGCTTCCTAGCGTCATCGCGAGCGGCTCGCGCCTCCTTCAGGCCGACATCGGGATAGCCGCCGAGGGCCAGCCGCTTTTCCTTACCGTCGAAATAGTACTTCCAGAACCAACGTCTGGAGCCTGATGGCGCGGCCTCAAGGTACAGACCACCTGCGTCTGCGAGACGGGCGCGTGCCTTGCCAGTAGGACAGGACGCGTTTTTGCATTGCTTGTCGGTGAGCATAGGGGAACAAACCTCCGAACGGCTGACACACTGCCGTTCGTTCCCCTACATGTTCCCCTACATCCGCTGGGCTGCCGTGAGACGGCAGGAACCCTCCAAAGACAATCGACCGCCTAAGTCGTTGATTTACCGTGGAGGTTGGTCCCTGGTGAGACCATATGAAGCGGGTGGGTGGGGTGGCTGATGGGACTCGAACCCACGACGACCAGAATCACAATCTGGGACTCTACCAACTGAGCTACAGCCACCGCAGAGAAGCGAAATTATAGACTGCGTGCGGCTCAGCGCCCGGCAGCGGATGCAGCGTCCGACGCCATCGTCGCGCCAGCCTCGATCTGTGCCTTGAAGCGCTTTCTCAGCGCCGCCAGGTAGGCGTCGCTTTCGGCAACGGCCCAGGCTTGTGCAAACTGGGCACGCAGCGCCTCGTCACCACCGGGCACCTCTGCACGCGGCAGCACACGCACCACACGCAGCACGATGAAACCCTGCTCCTGGAGATCGACCCCCACCACGGCGGGCAGCGTGCCGGCATCGGCTTGCATGACGGCATCGATCACCGCCTTGGGCGCGCCTTGCGCCTGCGCGCGCGACACGGTGAACGGGGCACCCAGCGATTCACCCGGCGCCAGCTTCAGGGCCGCCACACGGGCCTGGCCCTCGGTGCGAGCCAGGTCGGCGCTGAGCTTGGCCACCAGGCGTTCACGCACACGGTCCTTCACTTCAGCCAGCGGCAGCGCGCGGGCCGGTGTGTGTTTCACGACGCGGGCCGAAACCAGCTGGTTGGGGCTGATCTCCACGGCGTCGGTGTTGCGCTTGTTGGCCACGGCTTCATTGCCGAACACTGCATTGAGCAGCTTGGCCGATGCCAGCGGGCCGACGGCACCGGGCGCGGCGGTGCGCTGCACGGTAGCCGTCTGCTTGGCCAGCTTGAGCTTGTCCACCACCGGCTGCAGGCTGTCGGACTGTTCGTAGACGGTGTTGGTGAACTGCTCGGCCACCTTGGCCCATTCGCCTTTCACCAGCGACTTGCGCAACTCGTCTTCGATCTCGGCCCGCACCTCGGCCAACGGTTTTTTCTGGCCGCCGCGCACACCCGTGACGGTCAGGAAGTGGTATCCGAAGTCGGTTTCGAAGACGTCGCTGATGTCGCCCTGCTTCAACGCGAAGGCGGCAGTCTCGAAGGGTTTGACCATGGCGCCGGGGCCGAAGAAGTCGAGGTCGCCTCCTTGCGGCGCAGAGCCTTCGTCTTCGGAGTTCTTGCGTGCCAGCTCGGCAAAGCCCACCGGGTTCTTGCGCGCCTGTGCCAGCAGTTCTTCAGCGCGCGCCTTGGCCTTGGCCTTGTCGGCGGCCGAGGCATCGGCGGCGGCCTTGATCAGCACGTGACTGGCACGGCGCTCTTCAGGCGTGCCAAAGCGTGCGGCGTTGTCGTCGTAGAACTTCTTGACCTGTTCTTCGGTCACGGTCACACCCTTGCTCATGGCGTCAAGGTCCAGCATCACGTACTCGATGTCGGCCTGCTCTGGCGCGCGGAACAGGGCTTGCTGGCTGGCGTAAAACGCCTCCACCTCGGCATCGGTCGGGTTGACCTTGCCGCGGTAGGCGGCTGGGTCGAAGCGTTGCACCTGGACCTCACGCTGCTGCAGCAGCGGGTCGAGCGAAGCGGCGGCGATGGACGGCGGTGCAATCGCGGTCCTTGCCACGCCATTCAACACCTGCTGTGCGGCGAAATCCTGGCGCAACTGCTGCGTGAACTGTTCCGAGTTCATGCCCTGCATGCCCAGCAGTTCCCGGTTGACGCTGCCGTCGGGGTTGCGGATGCCGGCAAATTGCGGGTCGCTGACGAACAGGCGCTGCAGGCGCGCGTCGGTGGGGGCAAGCTGCAGGCTGCGCGCCGCGGCCATCACCACCCGTTCGCGCACCAGCGCGTTGAGGGTCTCGGTGCGCAGGGCGGGTGTGTCCAGGCTGCTGCTGTCCTGCGCTGGGTTCTGGCGGCGCTGGCGGTCGATGACGCGCCGATGGGCGGCCTCCCATTCGCCACGTGTGATGGACACACCGTCGACGCTGGCCACCGACGCGCTGCCGCCGTCCTGGAATCGCGTGTAGCCGTCGACGCCAAAGAAGACGAAGGACGGGATGATGAGCAGCAGCAGGAAGCCCAGCACCAGACGGGTGTGGTTGCGAATGAATTCGAACATCGGATCGGACCTCGGGGCAGCCGCGCAGCAGGGCGCGGGCATGGCAGGGCTACAGAATTCGCGGGTCCGGACACGATTCGGCCCGGTGCAGCAAGGCAGCCCCTTGAAGGGGCACGATTCTAGCCGAGGGGGTGGTGGGTGCTGACGGGCTCGAACCGCCGACCTACGCCTTGTAAGGGCGCCGCTCTACCGACTGAGCTAAGCACCCGGCTGCGACGCGATCAGAGCGCGTCGCGCAGGCCCTTGCCGGGCCTGAACTTCGGAACCTTGGCAGCCTTGATCTTGATGGCCGCACCCGTGCGCGGGTTGCGACCCGTGCGCGCCGCACGCTTGGGCGCAGTGAAGGTGCCGAAGCCGGTGATGGTGACGCTGCCACCCTTCTTGAGCGTGGTCTTGACCGCTCCGATGATCGCTTCGAGCGAACGACCCGCAGCCGCCTTGGAGATGTCGGCCTGATTGGCGATGTGTTCGATCAGTTCACTCTTGTTCACGTCGCGGTTCCCCTCTCAAGGTGTATTGGAGTTTCTTGCTCGCCGTCACGGTGTGCGGCAGGTGGGCAATGGTCGATGGCGCTGTGTCTGGCCGGTGAGCCCGGCGCCGAGCCATTACATCCCCGTGCCAGATTCAGTGTCAAGCGGAGGCGGGATTCTAGGCTCATCTCTTCAGTGCACGAGACCCCGCTTGCGCCCTGTTGCAGCGTGCTTCCTCGCTTGACAAGCGGCATTTGCCCACTCACCTGCTGGGCCCCCTCAAATGCGTGCCAGCTGCTCGACCAGCGCGCGGCCCAGATCGCCGGTGCCGGCCCGCCCGCCCAGGTCGCGCGTGCGGGGCGCGTGGGGGTCGGTCAACATGGCCTCGATGGCCGCCAGCACGGTGTCATGCGCGTCGCGGTGGCCCAGGAAATCCAGCATCATCGCCGCCGACCAGATCTGGCCGATGGGATTGGCCCAGTCCTGGCCCGCAATGTCGGGCGCCGAGCCGTGCACGGGTTCGAACAAGCTGGGCCACTGGCGTGTCGGGTTCAGGTTGGCCGAAGGGGCGATGCCGATGGTGCCGGTGCACGCAGGCCCCAGGTCGGACAGGATGTCGCCAAACAGGTTGCTGGCCACCACCACGTCAAAGTGTTGCGGGCGCTGCACGAAGTGGGCGGTGAGGATGTCGATGTGGAACTGGTCCACCGCCACGCCAGGGAACTGCGCCGCCATGGCCTGCACACGTTCGTCCCAGTAGGGCATGGTGATTGAAATGCCGTTGCTCTTGGTGGCCGAGGTCAGCTTCATGCGCGGGCGCGATGCGGCCAACTCGAATGCAAACCTCAGCACCCGGTCCACACCGTGGCGCGACATCACGGTCTCCTGAATCACGAACTCACGCTCGGTGCCTTCGAACATGCGGCCGCCGATGCTGGAGTACTCACCTTCGGTGTTCTCGCGCACGATCCACATGTCGATCTCGCCGGGCTTCAGCGCCTGGCCCTGGCGATCGACCAGCGGCGAGCGGATGCCCGGCATCAGGCGCGCCGGTCGCAGGTTGACGTACTGGTCAAACTCGCGCCGAAACTTCAGCAGGCTGCCCCACAGGGAGATGTGGTCGGACACCGTGGCCGGCCAGCCCACGGCGCCGAACAAGATGGCGTCGTGGCCGCCAATCTGGTCTTTCCAGTCGTCGGGCATCATCTGGCCGTGGCGGGCAAAGTAGGCGCAGTTGGCAAAGTCAAACTCGTCCACCTGCAGCGCGATGCCGAAGCGGCGGGCCACGGCGTCCAGTACACGCAGCCCTTCGGGCATGACTTCCTGGCCGATGCCGTCACCGGCGATCACGGCAATGCGATGGGTCTTCACGTCGTCTCCTTGTTTGCAGCGGGCGTGCGCACCACCAGCGCCACGCCAGCGGCCGCCAGGCCCAGGCCTGCCAGCACGCTGGCGCTGAGTGTTTCATCAAAAAGAACCCAGGCCATCAGGGCCGTGGTGGGTGGCACCAGATACATCAGGCTGGTCACCGCCGTGGCCGCGCCACGCTGGATCAGCAGGTACAGCAGCGAACTGCCGCCCAATGTCAGCACCAGCACCGACCAGACCATGGCACCCACCAGTTCGGGGTGCATCTGCACAGTGCCGTCTTCCAGCAGCGCCAGCGGCAAAGTCACAGCCAGTGCCGCCATCAACTGCACGGTGTTGGCGGTGCGCACATCGCAGGGCTGCACCCAGCGCTTCTGATACAGCGTGCCGGCCGTGATGCACAGCAGCGCAAAGAGCCCAGCCGCCACGTTGGGCAGCGACGCTTCCCCCAGTTGCATCTTGTGGCCGACCACCAGCACCAGGCCGGCCAGCCCCAGCGCCAAACCCAGCCAGTGGCGGCCCGTGACCCGGTGTTCACTGCCCGTGGCGCTGACCCACAGCGCCGTCAGCAAGGGCTGCAAGCCCACCAGCAGAGCGACCAGCCCCGCGCCAAGTCCACCCTTCACCGCCACCCACACACCGCCCAGGTAGCCGGCATGCATCAAGACGCCCACCACCGACAGGTGCAGCCACTGCGCGCGCCCCTGCGGCCAGGCTGCGCGGGCCCAGGCCACCCAGACGACAAAGGCCAGGATCGACAGCGCGTAGCGCAGGCTCAGAAAGCCCAGCGGTGGCGCATGCGGCATGCCGAAGCGGGCGGCCACGAAGCCGGTGCTCCAGATCAGCACGAAGACGGCCGGCATCATGCGCAGCAGTGCTGCGCCATCGGGTTTCATGCGGAGTCAGTCAAACGCAGTCAGTCCAACGCAGTCAGTCAAACGCGGTCAGTCAAATCCAAGATGCGATCGGCACGGGCACCGCTCAAGGTGCCTTGGCACGAATTTCGGGGATCGCCTTGCGCAGGTAATAGACCATCGACCAGACGGTCAGCACCGCAGCCAACCAGATCAGCACCGTGCCCCACAGGCGGGTGTCGATGAAGCCGAACAGACCGCCGTCGTACAGCAAGAAGGGAATGGCCACCATCTGCGCCACCGTCTTCAACTTGCCCAGCATGTGCACCGCCACGCTTCGCGACGCGCCGATCTGGGCCATCCACTCACGCAACGCAGAAATGGCAATTTCTCGGCCGATGATGATCAGCGCCACCAGCGCGCCCACGCGGCCGTGTTCAAGCAGCACCAGCAGCGCCGCGCAGATCAGAAACTTGTCGGCCACGGGGTCGAGGAAGGCGCCAAACGCCGATGTCTGATTGAGCTTGCGCGCCAGGTAGCCGTCCAGCCAGTCGGTGGCCGCAAAAAGCACGAACATCGACGTGGCGACGATGTTCTTCGTCGCCATGGGCCAGTCCAGGTAGTACACGCCGATGATGAGCGGGATCGAGGCGATGCGCGCCCAGGTCAGCAGTGTCGGGATGGTGAAGAACATGGCCGGGGAGCTTACTCGGGTGTGTGCTCAGTCCAGCGAACGGGGTTTGAACTGGCGCTGATCGTTGAAAAGGAAGACCTCGGTCCACTTCCAGGGCTTGGGCAGTTTGGAGACGTCACCATAAGGCGCGCCGCGGCGGATGGCTTCCTTGGCGAACTCGATGGTATTGGCTGCCATGGCGTTGGCCGGCACGCGGGTGACGATGACGTTGCGCACCGAGCCGTCGGCGTTGAGCTCGATCTCCATGACCGGGATGCCAAACAACATGGGCGGCGGCTTGCCCATGTAGCTTCCTTTGGGGCTGGCGGCCACCATGCGGCGACCGGCCATTTTCTTGAACTCGTCCCAGTTGCGCGTGGCGGGCGCACGCGCCAGGGCCACTTGTGGCCCCAGGTCCACACCGCCCGGGCGCAGCTCGGATGAAGGTGCGGGCGCTGCGGGTGCAGGTCCGGGCGCAGGCGTCGCAGCTGAAGGCGCGGGCGCGGGTGCCCTCCCGGGCGCAGGCATCGGCGACGGCACAGGCACAGGCACAGGCGCAGGCACAGGCACAGGCGAGGGCGCAGCCGCTGGCGTGGCGCAACCCGCGGCCACCAGGGACCAGGCGCTGAGTGCGCCCAACAAGGCCCGCCGCTGTGCGATCCGGGCCTGATCGTCAGTGCAGGGCACGATAAATTTCCTCGGCAAGTTCACGACTGATCCCCTCCACGGTGGCCAGGTCGTCGACACCTGCACTGGCCACGCCCCTCAAACCGCCAAATCGTTGCAGCAGCCGGGCGCGCTTGCGCGGTCCGACGCCTGCAATGTCTTCAAGCTTGCTGCCACCGGTGCGCACACTGGCACGGCGGGCGCGCATGCCGGTGATGGCAAACCGGTGCGCTTCGTCACGGATCTGCGCCACCAGCATGAGCGCCGCCGAATCATGCCCGAGATACACCTTGGCCCGGCCATCGGCGAACACAAGTTCCTCGAGACCGACCTTGCGACCTTCGCCCTTTTCCACACCCACGATGAGTGCCACGTCCAGGCCCAGCTCTTCGAACACCTCGCGCGCCATGCTGACCTGGCCACGCCCGCCGTCCACCAGCACCAGGTCGGGCAGCCGGGCCAGGCCGCGCCGCGCTGCTGGCGCTGGCGCTTGCGCTGGCGCTTGCGCTGGCGATGAAGCTGGCGCTGACGATGGCGCCGACGATGGCGTTGACACCAGCGAGTCATCCGCAGGCAAGGCCACTTCCGCCGCAGGCGTTGCGTCATCGGACTTGCCCTGGGCCACCGCTTCAGCCAGGCGCGCATACCGTCGCATCAGCACCTGGCGCATGGCCGCGTAGTCGTCACCGCCGGTGATGCCTTCGATGTTGAAGCGGCGGTACTGGCCGCTTTGCATGGCGTGGTTTTCGTACACCACACAAGAGGCCTGTGTGGCTTCGCCGGCCGTGTGACTGATGTCAAAACACTCGATGCGCAGCTGCGCCGGTTCCGCGGTGTCCAGGTCCAGCGCGTCGATCAGCGCGCGCGTGCGCTGCTGCTGCGAACCCTCTTCGGCCAGCAAGCGGGCCAACGACAGCTCGGCACCCTTGGCCGCCATCTCCAGCCAGATGCGGCGCTGTTCGCGAGGCTGGTGCTGGGCTCGCACCTTCACGCCTGCGGTTTCGCTTAGCGCTTCCAGCAGCGCCGGGTCCACCGGGTGGCTGGTCACCAGCTGCGGTGGCACCGGCTGGCCGATGTAGTGCTGCGCGATGAAGGCTTCCAGCACGGCCACCTCAGGGACCGCAGCCTCGCCGCGGCCGGCTTCATCGGCTTCGGCTGCGGTCAGCGCTGCACCCTCATCGACGTGGGTGGGAAAGTAGGCCCGGTCGCCCAGGTGGCGGCTGCCTCGGATCATGGCCAGGTTCACGCAGGCGCGGCCGCCGGCCACCTTGACGGCCAGCACGTCGACGTCCTTGTCGGCCGCGCTCAGGCTGCTGGCTTCCACCGACTGCTGGTGCAGCACCCGCGACAGCGAGCCGATGCGGTCGCGCAGCGCGGCGGCCTGCTCAAATTCCAAGCCCTCGGCGTGGATCATCATCTGCGACTGCAGGTCGTTGATGACCTCTTGCGGTTCGCCCAGCAAAAAGCGCTCGGCATCGCGCACGTCGCGGGCGTAGTCGGGCGGTGCGATCAGGCCCACGCAGGGCCCCGAGCAGCGCTGGATCTGGTACAGCAGGCAGGGCCGGGAACGGTTGTTGAACACCGTGTCTTCGCAGGTGCGCAGTTGAAACACCTTCTGCATCAGCTGGATGGTCTGCTTCACCGCCCAGGCGTTGGGGTAAGGCCCGAAGTAGCGGTGTTTGCGATCGACCGCGCCACGAAAGTAGCTCATGCGCGGAAAAGGGTGCGAGACGATCTTCAGGTAGGGGTAGCTCTTGTCGTCGCGGAACAGGATGTTGAAGCGCGGCGACAGTGTCTTGATGAGGTTGTTTTCCAGCAGCAGCGCTTCGGCCTCGGTGCGCACCACCGTGGTCTCGAGCCGGGCGATGCGCGCCACCATCTGGCCGATGCGGGTGCCGTCGTGGTCACGCCGCAAGTAACTGGACACGCGCTTTTTCAGGTGCCGTGCCTTGCCCACATAAAGCAGGTTGCCCTGCACGTCAAACCAGCGGTAGACACCTGGCAGGGCCGGCAGGCTGGCCACCTCGGCAAGCAGTTTGTCGCGCACGGCGGTGTCCGGGGCCGCTTCTGGCGTGGGCAGGGGTTCGGCTGAGTCGTCCATTGGCTGCCATTTTGTACGGCTTCGATAATCGCCCGATGCCGCACCCCACCACCCACCCCGGCGCCCGCTGGGATGTGTTCTGCCGCGTGGTGGACAACCACGGCGATGCGGGTGTCTGCTGGCGGCTGGCCGCGCAGCTGGCGGCGCACGGCCTGAGCGTGCGCCTGGTCATCGACGATCCCGCCCCGCTGGCCTGGATGGCACCCTATGGCGCGGCGGGAGTGCAGGTGCTGCCTTGGCCTGGGCCGGGCGATGCCGCCGATGTGGTGATCGAGGCCTTCGGTTGCGATCCGCCTGCAGCCTATGTGCGGCGCATGGCGGCATGCGTGCGGCCGCCGGTGTGGATCAATCTCGAATACCTCAGTGCTGAACCTTATGTCGAACGTTCACACGGCCTGCCTTCGCCACAACGGGTGAGCCCCGACCGGTGGTTGAACAAGTGGTTCTTCTACCCCGGCTTCACCGACCGCACAGGAGGCCTCTTGCGCGAGGCCGGGCTGCTGCGCGAACGGCAGGCCCTGGACCGCGACGCCTGGCTGCAGGGGCTGGGCCTGCATCGAGCGCCCGGCGAACGGGTGGTCAGTCTCTTCTGCTACGACAACCCGGCCCTGCCCCAGCTGCTGCAGGACCTGTCCGGCGAGCCCACCCTGTTGCTGCTGACACCGGGCCATGCACAGCGACAGGTCACCACGGCCCCGGCCGGCGTGCGGCTGGCGAAGCTGCCCTACCTGAGCCAGACCGACTTCGACCACCTGCTGTGGGCCTGCGACCTGAACTTCGTGCGCGGCGAAGATTCGCTGGTACGCGCCATCTGGGCCGGTCTGCCGTTTGTCTGGCAGGCCTACCCGCAACACGATGGGGCCCACTTGGCCAAGGTCGAGGCCTTGCTGGCGCTGGCCTTGCTGCCCCCCACGGCCATGGCCGTTTGGCGGGCCTGGAACCGCAGTGGCGCCCCGCCGTGGCCCGGCCTCGGGAACTGGGATGAGCGCGGCGCGCATCGGGGCGCGGACGACGGCCCCAGCTGGCGCACTGCCGCCGCCAGCCTTCGGGAACGGCTGCTGGGCCAGGCCGACCTGGCCACCCGACTGCTGGCCTTTGTTGCCAGCAAGGCCAGCAAGTCCAGCCCGTCAAGCCCGTCAAGCCCAGCCAGATAGCCGGCTGCTAGAATTGTGGGCTTTGCGCCCGGCTGCCAGCTTCAACGGCGGCCAACTTCAACGGCGGCCAAGAGGGCGCGCCCAGCCGCCGCGGGTCAAGAACCCCCCGCACCGGGCCGCCACCACCCACGGAACTCGCCATGAAACTCGCTCAGGAAATCCGCGCCGGCAACGTCATCATGCAGGGCAAGGACCCGATGGTCGTGCTCAAGACCGAATACAGCCGCGGCGGCCGCGGTGCCGCCACGGTGCGCATGAAGATGAAGAGCCTGCTCAGCGGCTTCGGCGCTGAAACCGTATTCAAGGCCGACGACAAGATGGACCAGGTCATCCTGGACAAGAAGGAGTGCACCTACTCCTACTTCGCCGACCCCATGTACGCCTTCATGGACGCCGAGTACAACCAGTTCGAGGTCGAAGCCGAGAACATGGGCGACGCCATCAGCTACCTCGAAGACAACATGGCGGTCGAAGTCGTCTTCTACGACGGCAAAGCCATCTCGGTCGAACTGCCCACCACCGTGGTGCGCGAGATCACCACCGACCCCGCCGTCAAGGGCGACACCTCGGGCAAGGTGCTCAAGCCGGCCAAGCTGGTGGGCACGGGCTTCGAAATCAGCGTGCCGATCTTCGTGGAAAACGGTGACAAGGTTGAAATCGACACCCGCACGCACGAGTACAAAAAGCGCGTCTGAGCATCAATCGACCTTCAACAGGGCACCCTTGGGTGCCCTTTGTTTTTGGCGGCATCATCACCAGCCATGCACTTCGACTTTGACGCCGCCGTCAGCGCGCCCTTTCGCATGCAGCCCGGTTTGCGCCGGCTGGCTGCCGGCAGCGCGCAGCTGACACCGCTGGGCCCCGGATCGCGCCACCAGCGCGAGAAGCTGGCCGTGCTGTCGGCTTTCTGGCCCCAGGCGCTGCTGCTGCGTGAAGGATTTGATGCCAGCGGTGCGTTGGCCGCGCTGTGTGCCCATGCCGCAGCAGAACACCCCGGCGCCTGGCAGTGGGACGGCCAGCGCGCGCACGCACTGCTGCTGGGTACGGCGACCGACACGCAGGGTCAGGTCGAGCAGACGGCCGCTGGTGTCTTCGGCCTGGGCGACGAGGTGGCGCGCTGCCTGCACGGCCTGCCTGCAGCCTGGCGGCTGGCCGGCCTGCTGAGCCTGGCTTTTGCCGAAGACTTTGCCGTCATCGACGGCACTGACGGCACCATCCCCTGGCTGGCCGTGGCCCTGCCCAGCCACTGGGCGCCAGAAACAAAAGTCGGCCACCACTTTGCCACCGTGCACGCGCCAGTGGCCGACAACGAGCTGCTGATCAAGGCGTCGGAATCGCTGATGCGGCTGGCCTGCGGCAGTGAGCGCTGGGAGCGTTTTGTCTGGAACGTCACCGACCAGCCGCGCCTGCACGCCCACCCCGCGCGCATGGGTCACGATCGCTGGCAAAACACCGCCGTGCAACAGGCCTGGTGGCGCACCGAACGGCAAACCTTCATCCCTGTTCCTACGCATTTGACCGCCAGCCCGCAGGCGGTTTTCACCATTCACGTGCGGGTGCAAGCGCTGCAAGACGCACTGACGACACCGGCGCGGGCGCAGGCCCTGCACGACGCCATCGCCAGCATGAGCCCCGCCGTAATGAGCTACCGGGGACTGCAGGCGGTGCGTGAGCCGCTGCTGCAGTGGCTGGCGGCGCAGGCCGGTGCGCCGGCCTGACCCCGTGACGACCCAGCCCAGCGAGGCTGCAACAGAGCAGGCGATTCGTGTCTTCCTGCAAGGCAACGGCCTGCCCGGGCGCTGGGCCGGCTGCAGCCGCTTCGTGATCCTGGAACTGGGCTTCGGCCTGGGCCACAAGTTCCTGGCCACCTGGCAGGCCTGGCGGCAAGACGCCATGCGTTGCGAGCGGCTGCATGTGGTGGCTGTGGACAGCGACCCGCCCACGGCTGACGCGTTGGGGCATGCGCATGCCGAATCGCCGCGGCCCGATCTGGCACAGGCCTTGATCGAGGCCTGGCCGCCGCTGACCCCCAACCTGCACCTGCTGGACTTCGAAGGCGGCCGGGTCCGGCTCACCCTGGCCCTGGGCGACACACAGGCCCTGCTGCCCAAGCTGCGGCTGGCCGCCGACGCCATCTTCCTGAACAGCACCGCGCCCGCCAACCACCCACCTGTGTGGACGGCGCAGTTGCTCAAGTCCGTCGGCCGGCTGGCCGCGCCCGGCGCCACCGCGTCAAGCGCGAGCCTGGCGCCCGAACTGCATGCGGGCCTGAAGACGGCCGGCTTTGAGGTGCACACCTCGCCCAAGGGCAGCGCCGACGATTCCCGACAGGCCACCACCTTCGCCCGCTGGTCACCCCGCTTCGTGCCGCGCCGCCTGCCCGACCCCGCCGTCGCCAGCTGCGACGCCGTGGTGGTGGGTGCGGGCCTGGCGGGTGCGGCGGCCGCACAGGCACTGGCCCGTCTGGGCCTGCGCGTCACCGTGCTGGAGCGTGAAGCCGCGCCGGCCCAAGGCGCGTCGGGCAACCCCGGTGGGCTGTTCCACGGCACCGTGCATGCAGACGACGGACCGCATGCGCGCCTGTACCGCGCAGCGGCGCTGGCGGCAGCGGTCGAGTACCGCCGTGCGCTGACAGTTGGCGATCACGCCGATGGTGTGGCTGGTCAGGTGGCTGGCCTGCTGAGACTGGCTGCGCACGAGCAAGGCCAGCCGGGCCTTCAGCGTGTGCTGGATGACCTGGGCTTGCCGCCCGACCATGTTCAGTTGCTGGACGCCGAAGCGGCATCGGTGCTGGCGGGTGTCCAGCTTCATGGGCCTTGCTGGCACTACCCAGCGGGCGGCTGGATGTCACCGCCGCTGTGGGTGGATGGAGCCTTGAAAACGCCAGGCGTTGCGCTGCGCACAGGCACGGCGGTGCAAACGCTGTCTCGCGTGGGCACCGACTGGCTGCTGCAAGACGCGCGCGGCCAGGAACTGGCCCGGTCACCGCTGGTGGTGCTGTGCAACGCCGCGCAGGCCCAGCACCTGCTGCAGCCCCTGGGCGCCGCGCCTTGGCCGTTGACACAGTCGCGTGGCCAGGTGACGCAGGTCCAGTACAGACCACCGGCCGGATCTGCTTCGCTGCGGCTGCCCGTGGCAGGTGACGGTTATGCCCTGCCCTTGCCCGGCAGCATCCTGTGTGGCGCCACCCGCCAGGAAGGCGACGACGACAGCACCCTGCGTGAGTCCGACCACCGCGTCAACCTGGCACGGCTGCAACGGTTGACGGGACTTGTGATTGCCGGCGAACCCTCTGATTGGCAAGGCCGCGTGGGCTGGCGTCTGCACAGCGACGATCGCCTGCCCGTAGCCGGCGCCCTGCCGGCTTTCAATCTGCCGCCCGGACAGCGGCGGGATCAGGCACGGCTGCTGCCACGCGAAGCGGGTTTGTTTGTCTTGACGGCACTGGGTGCGCGAGGCCTGACGCTGGCGCCCTTGATGGGCCGCCTGGTGGCCGCGCAGGCCACCGGCACACCCTGGCCCCTTGAACAGGACCTCGTCGACGCAGTGGACCCGGGCCGCTGGATCGTGCGCGCCGCACGGCGCGCGAGCCTTCAGCCGGGCTGAGCCGGCGGATCGCTGTCGTCGGCGTCTTCGGCGTCGTCAGCAATCGGCGGCAGGCCAGCGGCCTTGCGGGCAGCCCTTTCTTTTTCTTTCTCTTCTTTTTTCTTCTTCTTGGCCAGCTCGCGTTGGCGCTTTTCGAACGAATAGTTGGGTTTGGCCAAAGCGCTTCCTTGGGTGTCGCGGGGAAAACTGGAACAGACCGCCGATTAGAACACCAGCGTCTGCACCCCCTGCGCCGTGCCCAGCAGGCACAGGCTGGCCTTGTGGCGGGCGAAGATGCCTACGGTGACCACACCCGGCCACTGGTTGACTTCGGTCTCCATCGCCAGCGGGTCGGTGATGCACAGGCCGCGCACGTCCAGGATGGGGTTGCCGTTGTCGGTCAGCAGGCCTGAGCGCAGCGTGGCGGTGCCACCCAGCGCCACAAAGCGCCGCGTCACCTGGGCTGCGGCCATGGCGATCACTTCCACCGGCAACGGAAAGGCACCCAGCACGGGCACCCGCTTGCTGTCGTCGGCGATGCAGACAAAACGGGCCGCCAGGTCGGCCACTATCTTTTCGCGCGTGAGCGCAGCGCCACCGCCCTTGATCATGAATCCGTGGCTGTCGATTTCGTCGGCGCCGTCGATGTAGACCGGCAGGCCTTGCACGTCCTGCGCTTCAAACACCGGGATGCCGTGGGCCTTCAGCAACTCGGTGCTCTTCAGCGAACTGCTGACCGCGCCGCGGATGTCACCCTTGATGCCGGCCAGCGCATCAATGAAGTGGTTGACCGTGCTGCCGGTGCCCACGCCCACCAGTTCGCCGCGCACCACATGGGCCAGCGCGGCACGGCCGACCAGGGCCTTGAGTTCGTCTTGGTTCATGGCCGTGATTATCGGGCGCCGCAAAAACTACACGACAGTCGAACGACAGCCAAACGACATTCGAACGACATTCAAACGACAGCCAAACCACAGCCAAAGGACAGCGCCCCGGGCTGCAGCTTGAGGGCCTGAGACAATCCGTCCCATGCCTGCCGTTCCCTATGCGCTAGCGCGCCCTTTCCTGTTTGGCCTGGACCCCGAAACCGCACACGATCTGGCGCTGGGCAGCATCGCCCGGCTGCAGAACTCGCCCGCCCAGTGCTTGTGGGCACAGCCGCGCTTCGCCGACCCCGTCAAGGTGGCTGGCCTGAACTTTCCCAACCGTGTCGGCCTGGCCGCCGGTCTGGACAAAAACGGCCGTTGCATCGACGGGCTGGGTGCGATGGGCTTCGGCTTCATCGAAGTGGGCACGGTCACGCCCAAGGCGCAGCCGGGCAACCCCAAGCCCCGCATGTTCCGGCTGCCCGCGCGCAACGCGCTCATCAACCGCCTGGGCTTCAACAACAGCGGGCTGGACAGCTTCCTGGCCAACGTGCGGCGCGCCAGGACCTTTCGCGCCGCGGGTGGCATCGTGGGCCTGAACATCGGAAAGAATGCTGCCACGCCCCTGCACAAAGCGGCGGACGACTACCTGGTGTGCCTGAGCGGCGTCTACCCGCACGCGGACTACGTGACGGTCAACATCAGCAGCCCCAACACGCGCAACCTGCGCGACCTTCAAGGTGACATGGCGCTGGACTTCCTGCTGTCGAAGCTGAAAGTGCGGCGCGAAGAACTGGCGCAGACCCACGGCAAGCGCGTGCCGGTATTCGTGAAGATCGCACCCGACCTCGAACCCCAGCAGGTGGACGTGATTGCCGCGCTGCTGCGCAAACACGGCGTCGATGGTGTCATCGCCACCAACACCACGGTGGCCCGAGACGCCGTGCAAGGCCTGCCGCACGCCCGCGAAGTGGGTGGCCTCAGCGGCAGCCCGGTGCTGGATGCCAGCAACCGTGTCATCCGGCTGCTGCGACATGCGCTGGGTGCGGGATTTCCCATCATCGGCGTCGGCGGCGTGATGAGTGCCGACGATGCTCGTGCGAAGGTGCAAGCTGGGGCGGATCTGGTGCAGATCTACACCGGGCTCATCTACCAAGGCCCGGAACTGGTGGGCCAGGCCGCCAGGGCGCTGGCGGAGCAGGCTGCGCAAGCCTCGCGGCGCGTCTGAGCCGCTTCAGCCGGGCTGCGTCGGCCGGGCTGCGTCAGCCGGGCTGCGTCAGCAAAAAAGCTTCGATCTCGCGGTTGACGGCCTCAGCGTGTGTCACCGGCCCCATGTGGCCCACGTCTGGCAAGGTCACTGCCCGTGCTTGTGGCAGTGCCTGGCGCAAGAGGCGCAATACCTCCCGTGCGGATGCCTGCGAACGGCTGCCGCCCATCAGCATCACCGGCATGGGCAGGCGCGCGATGTCGTTCAACGTGGCCGTCTCTGCAAACAGTGCCTGAGCCCAGGTGCCGATGGGGCGCATGGCGTCGGCCGTCGAGCTGCGTCGCTCGGCTGGCATGGCCTGCCAGGTGCCATCACCCATCCAGTAGTCGATGAACACCCGGCCGGCGCTGTCCAGATCGCCCAGGGCCACAGCCTGTGCCGCGGCACCTGCAGCCCGAGCGATGCCAGCAGCGGCTGCGCCACCGGGCTGCTGCTGTTCCAGCAGGGCAAAAAGGGTGGGCTCGAACATCACCAGGGACAGGACACGACCCGGCTGGCTCAGGGCCAGGCGCATCGCCAGCGCGCCGCCGTAGGAATGGCCCACCAGATGGAAGCGGCCTGGCATCCTGTCCAGCACCGGCGCCAGCAGCGCCACTTCATCGTCCAGGCGCCCGTCGCCGCTGCCCTTGCCCGGTGGCCAGGGCGGGCTGCGACCGGCGCCCAGTTGATCGGGCGCCAGCACGCGAAAGCGCGGCGCCAGCAGTTCCATCAGGCTGCGCCATTGGCCGGACGAACTGGCGTTGGAATGCAGGCACAGCACGGTGGGGCCGGCGGCGCTGCTTCCGGCTTCACGCACGAAGGTCACGCTGTCGCTGTCATTCACCTTGCACCTCACCTTCACGCCGCGGGTCGGCACCGCCTTGCCAACCTGCCGGCGTGCGCTGGATGGCCTGCAGTCCGCTGGTCAGCTCCATCTCCTGCACCACGTGCCCACGGGCGCGCAGCGCGGCTGCGGTGGCGGGCGGGAACAGCCCTCTTTCCAGCACCGTGGGGCCGTTGAAGCTGCCAAAGTTGGGCACGTTGATGGCCTGCTGGGGGCTCAGGCCCCACTGCAGCGTGCCGATCAAAGTCTTGGCCGTGAAGTGGATGATGGCCGGGCCCCCAGGCGAGCCCAGCGTCATCAGCAAGCGGCCGCTGCGGCTGTCGAACACCAGCGTCGGGCTCATGCTGCTGCGTGGGCGTTTACCCGGCTCGATGCGGTTGGCCACCGGGCGGCCCTGGGCGTCGGCAGGTGCCAGTGAAAAGTCCGTCATCTGGTTGTTGAGCAGGTAGCCGCCGGGCAGGCCGGTGCCCCCGTCGGCCATGAGCCGCGCGCCAAAGGCGGCTTCGATGGTGGTGGTCATGGCCACGGCGCGGCCTTGGGCATCGACCACGCTGATGTGGCTGGTGCCGTGTTCGGGCTGCTCGGGCATGGGCGCCAGCGCCGCCGGTTGCAGCCCTGGCTGGCCGGGCGATGCCGTCTTCATGCTCAGAGGGCCGATCAGCGCCGCGCGCTGGCGCAGGTAATGGTCGTCCAGCAGGCTGGTCCAGCGGCCTGCTGGCGGACTGACGAAATCGGGGTCAGCGACATACAGCGCACGATCGGCATAGGCCAGGCGCGACGCTTCGGTGTACCGGTGCAGCCAGTCGGCGCCAGGCACACCGGCCTGCAGCGCTGGCGGTGTGCCCCCATCGGCCGGCAGCCGTTCCAGCATCCCCAGGATCTGCATCACGGCCAGGTGGCCGGACGAAGGCGGCGGAAAGCCGCAGACGCGGTAAACGGCCAACCATAGGGTGCACAGCGGCTCGCGCAGTTTGGGTGCATAACTTGACAGGTCAGCAGCACTCAATGGGCCGGGCACGGCGTGGCCGCGCACACGCGCCACCAGGTCGGCGGCCACGGGGCCCCGGTGCAGCGCATCGCTGCCCTGCGCGGCCAGCGCGCGCAACACGGCAGCCAGCGCCGGGTTTTGCATCACGTGGCCCACGGCATGCGGTTCACCGTTGCGGGCGTAGAAGTAGGCGCGGGCCAGGGGGTCCTGGCGCAGCGAACTCTCGGTCTGCAACTGGCGGTGCAGGCGCGGGCTCATCGCAAAGCCGCGTTCGGCCAGGTTGATGGCAGGCTCGAACAGCATGGCCCACGGCAACTGGCCGTGTCGCCGGTGCGCGGCCTCCAGCATCTTCACCACACCCGGCGTGGCCACCGCACGACCGCCGAGCACGGCCTGGGCAAAAGGCACAGGCTTGCCGTCCGCGCCCAGAAACAGTTTGGCGTCGGCCGCCGCCGGTGCGGTTTCCCGGCCGTCCCAGGCTTGCACCTGGCCCGGTGTGCCACCGTCCCAGTGCATCAGGAAAGCGCCACCGCCGATGCCGCTGGACTGTGGCTCCACCAGGGTCAGCACCATCTGCACGGCAATGGCGGCGTCCAGCGCCGAGCCGCCCGCCTGCAGCACGCGGTAGCCGGCCTGGGTGGCCAGCGGATTGGCGGCAGCGACCATGAAACGCTGGGCGACCGCGCCGGGCTTGGCGGTCCAGCCCGAGCCGCCTTCGGGCATTTCGGCCGGCGGCGGCGCCAACCGCGCTGGCAACGACGGTGGCAACGATGGTGGCGCCAGCGGCGCGGCGCAGCCGGCAAGCGCCAGCACCAGCACCAGCGCCAGCGCCAGCGCCAGCGCGCACAGGAACATGTTTCGAAATGACATCGGGGCTGCCCGTTGCGGGAAGCCCCGCATCTTAGAGAAGCGGCACGCCGGTCTTGCTCTGCAGTTCTTCGGCGCTGACACCCGGTGCACGCTCCACCACCTTCAGGCCCTGCGGCGTGATGTCCAGCACCGCCAGGTCGGTGATGATGCGGTTGACCACGCCCACACCCGTCAACGGCAGCGTGCAGGCCGGCAGGATCTTCAGATCGACGGTGCCGTCTTTCTTCTTGGCCACGTGCTCCATCAGCACCAGCACACGCGCCACGCCGGCCACCAGGTCCATCGCACCGCCCATGCCCTTGACCATCTTGCCGGGGATCATCCAGTTGGCCAGATCGCCCTGCGCGCTGACCTGCATGGCACCCAGGATCGACAGGTCGATCTTGCCGCCGCGGATCATGGCAAAGCTGTCGTGGCTGCCGAAGATGCTGCTGCCGGGGATGGTGGTCACGGTCTGCTTGCCGGCGTTGATGAGGTCGGCGTCGACGGCGTCTTCCGTCGGGAATGCGCCGATGCCCAGCATGCCGTTTTCACTTTGCAGCCAAACCTCGATGTCGCTGCGCACGAAGTTGGCCACCAGCGTGGGCAAGCCGATGCCCAGGTTGACGTAGTAGCCGTCGTGCAGCTCCTGGGCCGCGCGCTCGGCCATCTGGTCGTGTGTCCAGGCCATGGTCAGACTCCCGCTTTCTGGGTTGCTTTTTCTGTGATGGTGCGCTTCTCGATGCGCTTTTCCGGCGTCGCGTTGAGCACGATGCGGTCGATGTAGATGCCCGGCAGGTGGATGGCGTCGGGCGCCAGCGCTCCCAGCGCCACGATCTCTTCCACTTCCACGATCGTCAGCTTGCCGGCCATGGCCACGGCCGGGTTGAAGTTGCGCGCTGTCAGGCGGAACACCAAGTTGCCCGAGGTGTCGGCTTTCCAGGCCTTGACCAGGCTCACGTCGGGCACCAGCGCGCGTTCCATGACGTAGGTGTGGCCGTCGAATTCACGCAGCTCCTTGCCCTCGGCCACGATGGTGCCAACGCCCGTGCGCGTGAAAAAGGCCGGGATGCCGGCACCACCTGCGCGCAGCTTTTCGGCCAGCGTGCCTTGCGGCGTGAACTCCAGTTCCAGTTCGCCGGCCAGGTACTGGCGTTCGAACTCCTTGTTCTCGCCCACGTAGCTGCTGATCATCTTCTTGATCTGGCGCGTTTCCAGCAGCTTGCCCAGGCCAAAGCCGTCCACACCCGCGTTGTTGGAGATGACGGTGAGGTTCTTGGCGCCGCTGTCGCGCAGCGCGTCGATCAGCGCTTCGGGGATGCCACAAAGGCCGAAGCCGCCCACCGCCATCAGTTGGCCGTCCTGGGTGGCGCCGGCCAGCGCGGCGGCGGCGCTGGGGTAGATCTTGTTCATGTGCTTAGGTCTCCTGATCGGCGCGCTTGGGTATGGATGGGCAACTGTTGGGGTCGGGGCAGACGCCGAAGCCGAAGCCGAAGCCGAAGCCGAAGCCGCGCAGCGTACTACGTAAGCCATTAAGTAGGCATTACGTAAGATCGCCTATGCAGACTTCTCCGGAGACTACCGCCATGCCAGACCCGCAAAGCCACGATCCTTCCGTCGCCGACTTGCCGACCTTGCAAGAGGCGCTGTCACGCGTGTTCGCGCCCTGGGTGCAGCAGCTGGACCTGCAGGTGCTGCACGCACAGGCCGGCCAGGTGACGCTGGCCCTGCCGGTGGCGCCGCGCCACGTGCACGTGGGTGGCGTGTTGTGCGGCCAGACGATCATGGCCGCCTGCGACGCCGCCATGGTGCTGGCCGTGATGACGCGCCTGGGCGCCTTCAAACCCATGACCACGGTGCAGCTGCAGACCAGCTTTCTGCGCCCCGTGCCCGGCGACAGCGGCAGTGTGCAGGTGGTGGCGCGGGTGCTGCGGCTGGGCAAGAAGCTGGTGTTTGGAGAGGTTGAGGTACTCGACGCCCATGGCGAGCTGGCGGCGCACGCCACCACCACCTATGCACTGTTGTGAGCCTGCATTGAGCCCGGCCAACCTGGACTACCGCAGCGCCTTCGACTATGCCCCCGTAGGCCTGGTGCTGTCGCGCGATCGGCAGATGATCGACTGCAACCAGGAGCTGCTGGCCATGTTTGGCGCCAGCCGCGAGCAGATCATCGGCCACAGCTTCGAAATCCTGTACCCCACGGCCGACGAGTTCGAACGCACGGGCCTGCGTATCGCTGCGCAACTGGACGGCGCGGGCCGCTATGCCGACGAACGTGTCATGAAACGCCTGCGCAACACTGGCGCCGCCGCGAATGGCGACCTGTTCTGGTGCCATGTCAGCGGCCGGGCGCTGGACCCGAGCGCGCCACACGCCGCCGGCATCTGGGTGTTCGAAGACCTGTCGTCCAAACGGGTGCTGTCGGTTGAACTGACCCCGCGTGAACGTGAAGTGGCGGCGCTGCTGATCCAGGGCCTGACCAGCAAGCTGGTGGGCCGCCGGCTGGACATCAGCCCGCGCACCGTGGACGTCTACCGCGCGCGCCTGATGCGCAAGACCGGCGCCGCCACCACCACCGAACTGGTGCACAAGCTGCTGCAAGGCCAAGCCTGACGACAGGGCGCCCGGGCGCCCCGCCCGCTGCGGCGCCGCAACAAATGCAACCTGGCACCCATACCTGAGTATGGGTGGGCCCCTGATCCGCAAACCTAATATCTTTGCGGACTCCGATGGACACGTTCACCCGCCTGATCGACGCTGCCACCACCGCCATGTGCCCCTTTGTGCCGCGTGTGCGAACGGCGCTGGCCATCCTGCTGGCGGCGCTGGCCATCCTGCTGGCGGCGCTGGCCATCTTGCTGGTGGCCTGGGTGGCAGTCCGTGTGGTGCGGGCGGCGGCATTGGGCGATGGCGCCCGAGCGCCCATCGACGAACGTCTGCACAGCCCCGGCCCGGCGGCCACGCTGGCCGGCGTGACTCGCGAGCTGGTGTGGTTGCTTGCGCTGCCGGCACTGCTGGGCACGTTGACGCGTGCACCTCGTCGCTGTACCGCAGCACACGCGCCTGGATGGCGGTGCCCTTGAAAGTGCGCGACCGTGTGCTGGGCGTGCTGCGTGTGGACCACGGCGAGCAGGACTTGTTCGACCCCGAGCGTGAACGCCTGCTGGCCGAAGTGGCCAGCCAGGCACGCAACCGCTGCTGAACATCCAATGGAGATGAGGGACAAGATGGACGCTATCCGAGTGTTTGTGGTGGACGATCACCCCATGATCCGCCACGGTCTGAAAGCCATGCTGGGCGCCGAGCACGGCTTGTTGTGGGTGGGCGACGCGGCCGACGGCAGCGACGCCGTGCGCACCGCGCCCACGCTGTCGCCCGACGTGGTGCTGATGGACCTGGTCATGCCGCGCATGGACGGCGTGGCCAGCATCGTGGCGCTGCGCCCGCTGTTGCCCAAGACCCGGTTTGTCATCCTCACCAGTCTGCTGGAGCCGGCCGAAGTGCGCCGAGCCATGAACGCCGGTGCTGCGGGCTACCTGCTGAAAAACGCATCGTCGCAGGAACTGGTCACCGTGATCCAGATGGCCCACCGCGGCCACCGCGTGCTGGCGCCCGAAGTGACTGACGCGCTGGTGGCCAGCCAGAGAGACTCACCGCCCGGCACCGATCTGACCCACCGTGAGCGTGAGTTGCTGGCCCTGATGGCGCGAGGACTTTCCAATCAGGACATCTCCACGGCACTGGCGATCGCGATGCCCACCGTCAAATTCCACGTCACCAACATCCTGGCCAAGCTGCACGCCGACAACCGCACCGAAGCGGTGCTGGTGGCACTGCGCCACAAGCTGGTGGCGCTGGAATAACAGGCAAGCTCAGCGGCGGAGGATTCCGTGATGAACGGCATGGCAAGCCCGACTTACGGCGCGTGACGTCACGGCCCGGCCCAGGCAGCATCCGCAAATGCCCGGGTACTACCAACTCATCGAAGGCTTCGACGGCGGCTTCGCCTTCGCACTGCGTGCCGGCAATCACGAGTGCATCTTCGAAAGCCGTGTCTTCTGGGGCCGCCAGGCGGCCCTGGATGCGGTGGACCGCTTTCGCACCCTGGTGGGCGACGACCGCCAGCTGCAGGCCACCCGCAACGCCAAAGACCAGCACGTGCTGGAACTGCGTGACACCAACCAGCAGGTGCTGGGCCACGGCAGCGTGTGCCATTCAGCCGCCGGGCTCAACGCCAACCGCGCATCGCTGCGGCGCAACGCATCAGCGACCCAGTTCCGCGGCCTGGTTCGTCGCACGCTGGTTCTGCCCTGATCGCCCAGGGGCCGGCACGGGCTTGGCCCGACAATGCCGGCCATGATCACCGTTCACCATCTTGAAAACTCGCGCTCCCAGCGTGTGCTGTGGCTGCTGGAAGAACTGGGCCTGCCCTACGAAGTGCAGCGCTACGCCCGCCACCCGAAGACGCTGATGGCGCCGCCGGCGCTGTTGCAGGTGCATCCGCTGGGCAAGTCGCCGGTCATCACCGAAGGCAGCGGCAACAGCAGCACCACGGTGGCCGAATCGGGCGCCATCGTCGAATACCTGATCGACGTGCACGGCCAGGGCCGCCTGCGCCCCGCGCAAGGCTCGCCCGAGCAGCGCCGCTACACCTACTGGCTGCACTTCTCCGAAGGCAGCCTGATGCCGCCGCTCTTGATGAAACTGGTCTTCGACAAGGTGCGCGAGGCGCCTGTGCCCTTCTTCATCAAGCCAGTGGTGCGCGGCATCGCCGACAAGGTCAACGCCGCCTTCATCGACCCCAACCTGAAGCGCTTGCTGGCTTTCATGGAAGCCGAACTCTCCACGCGAGCCTGGTTCGCAGGCGACGAGTTCACCGCCGCCGACGTGCAGATGAGCTACCCCGTGGAAGCCGCTGCGGCCCGCGCCGGTCTGGACAAGCGCTACCCGAAGCTCACCGACTGGCTGCAGCGCATCCACGCCCGGCCGGCCTACATCAAGGCGCTGGAAGCGGGCGGGCCTTACAACGCAGTGCCCTGAGCGCGAGCGGCGGTGCGGTTGCGGCCGTTCAGCCGTTCAGAAGTTCAGAAGTTCAGCTCAGTTCGCCGGCCAGCCGCCACTGCTGGTGCAGCGCCGCGGGCCAGGTGCCGTGGTCGATGAGCGTTTCCAAGGCCGCGGTCTCGGCGCTGCAACCCAGGCCCTGGGCCTGCAGCCAGGCGTCGCTGTAGTAGCTGTGGGCGTAGCGGTCGCCCGCGTCGCACAGCAGCGTGACGATAGAGCCGATCTGCCCGCGCTGGCGCATCTGCTCGGCGCAGGCCAGTGCGGCCACCAGGTTGGTGCCGGTGCTGCCGCCCACGTGCCGGCCCAGGCGCGCACTGAGCGCGTGCATGGCGGCCAGGCTCCACAGGTCGGGCACCTTGACCATGGCGTCCAGCACGCCGGGCACGAACGAGGCTTCCACCCGCGGGCGACCGATGCCTTCGATGCGCGAGCCCTGCTCCAGCGTCAGCGTCGTGTCGCCACTCACGAAGTGATCGAAGAACACGCTGCGCTCGGCGTCCACGCCACACACCTGCGTGGCGTGGCGGCTGAAGTGCACGTAGCGGCCGATGGTGGCCAGCGTGCCGCCGGTGCCGGCGCTGGCCACGATCCAGGCCGGGCATGGGTGCGGCTCGCGCCGCAACTGCGTGTAGATGCTCTCGGCGATGTTGTTGTTGGCGCGCCAGTCGGTGGCCCGTTCGGCGTAGGTGAACTGGTCCATGTAGTGGCCGCCCCGCTCACGCGCCAGGCGCTGCGCTTCGGCGTACACCGCCCGCGGGTCGTCCACCAGGTGGCACTGGCCACCGTGGAAGCGGATGGCCTCGATCTTCTGCGGGCTCACGCTGCGCGGCATCACGGCTACGAAGGGCAGGCCCAGCAGTCGCGCAAAGTAGGCTTCGCTGATGGCCGTGCTGCCGCTGGACGCCTCCACCACCGCGCCGCCCTCGTGCAGCCAGCCGTTGCACAGCGCGTGCAAAAACAGGCTGCGCGCCAGGCGGTGTTTCAGGCTGCCGGTGGGGTGGCTGGACTCGTCCTTGAGGTACAGGTCCACACCCGCAAAGCCGGGCAGCGGCAGCGGGATCAGGTGCGTGTCGCTGCTGCGCTGGTAGTCGGCCTCGATGCGACGGATGGCCTCGTGGGCCCAGGCGCGGCGCGGGTTCATCGGTTCATTCGAGATGGGCCCGAAACCAGTCGGGCATGGGCGCCGACTTGCGCGCCCGGTAGTCGGTCCAGACGGTGCGCGCGCCACCCTCGGCGTAGACCACACCGGGCTCGTCGGTGCGTTCAAGGGTGTGGTAGGTCTCGAAGCTGCTGCGTCCGGGATGGGCCACCGACATCGTCACGCGCACGTCGCCGGGAAACTCAAGCTGGCGCAGAAAGTTGCAGAAGGCGTTGACGATCACCGGGCCTTCGCCCGCCGGGTCGGTGCTGGCCCCGACCTTGAAGATCCAGTCCAGCCGGCAGATTTCCATGTAGCGGAAGTACAGCGTGTTGTTGATGTGGCCCATGGCGTCCATGTCGCCCCAGCGCAGCGGCACGGTCACCTCGTGGATCAGCTTGCGCTCGGCGGGCAATTCAAACCGCATGCGGCGCTTCCGGATCGATGCGCAGATCGATGCCCAGATCGAGGGCCATGCGGTGCACCAGCTGGCGCAGGGCAGACACCTCGGTGGCCAGGCGGGTCTGTTCTGCACGCAGCGCGGCCAGTTCGCCGGTGCTCACGCTGTCGTCGTTGGCGGCCACGCGGCCGGCGGGCAGGCTCACCTCGCCGCACAACAGGTGCGCCCAGCGGGCTTCGCGTTCACCTGCCGCACGCGGCAGCTTCACCACCATGGGCGCGGCCTTGGCCACCAGTTCATCCAGGAAGCCTTCAACCGACGAGATGTCGGCAAAACGGTGCAGCCGTTCGGTGTTGAGGCGCAACTCGGCCGCCGTCTGCGGCCCGCGCAACATCAGCACCGCCAGCAGCGCCACGGCCTGGCTGGGCACCTGCAGCACACGTGCGCTGTTGTGTTCGAACTTGACGACGCGGCTGCTGCTGCCTTCGAACACCAGGCTCAGGCCTTTCAATCCGTCCAGCGCAGCCAGCACATCGGCGTCCGTGGCGTCGATCACCGGGCTGCGTGCCGTCTTCTGGTTGCAGCCGCCCACCAGGGCGTTCAGCGACATCGGGTAGGTGTCGGGCACGGTATGCTGCTTTTCAACCAGCACGCCCAGCACGCGGGCTTCCAGGGGGCTCAGCAAGCGCAAGTGGCGGCTCCGTCAGATGGCCTGGCCGTCATCAGCTGAAATCACGGCGCCGTTGAGAAAGTGGCTCTCGTTGGCGCACAACATCATCAGTACCGCATCCAGGTCCTTGGGCTGCCCCACGCGCTTGCGCGGCATGCCCTGCACCATCTTCTGGCCGGCCTCGGTCTGCCAGACATGGTGGTTGATCTCGGTGTCGATGTAACCCGGGCACAGCGCGTTGACGTTGATGCCGAAGCGGCCCCACTCCAGGGCCATGGCGCGGGTCATGTGCACCACGGCCGCCTTGCTCATGCAGTAGACGCCGATCTGTGGAAACACACGCAGCCCGGCCATCGAGGCCACGTTGACGATGCGCCCGCCGGTGAAGGTGCCCGGTGCTTCGCCCTTGCTGCGCGCGATCATGCGCTTGGCCACTTCTTGCGCCACGAAGAAGGCACCACGGGTGTTGACGCCCATCACATGGTCGAACTCTTCGGGTGTGACGTCGGTCAGCTTGCCCGAGGTGCCGACACCGGAGTTGTTGACCAGGATGTCGATGGCACCCATCTCGGTTTCTGCGTGCGCCACCGCGGCCATGATGCTGGCGGGGTCGCTGACGTCCAGAGTCACCACGTGCGCATCGCCGCCTTCGGCTTCGATTTCTGCGCGCAGCGCCTTCAGTCGGTCGATGCGTCGCGCGGCCAGCACCACGCCCGCACCAGCGGCGGCGAGGGTTCGCGCAAACTGCGCGCCCAGTCCACTGGATGCGCCGGTGACAAAGGCCACGCGGCCGGACAGATCGAGGGTGTATGCCATGGTGTTGAACCTGCTCGCAGCGCAAGGCCGCTGAAAACTGCTGGAGGCGCCAGGCGCCGGGGTCTGCAGGAAACGATAGCACGCACCCTTGGTGGGGTTCGCAGCCGATGCGGCATCATCGAAGGCACCCATGCTGCAACTCAAGAACCTGCACAAACACTACGGCCCAAGCCCCATTTTTCAGGGGGTGTCGCTGCGCGTGGCACGCGGCGAGTTCGTGGCTTTGCTGGGTGAATCGGGCGTGGGCAAGTCGACACTGCTGAACTGCATCGCGGGCCTGGACGAAGCCGACGGCGGCCAGGTGTTGATCGATGGCGTGGCGCTGTCGGGCCTGGACGACGTGGCGCGCGCACGCCTGCGCCGCGTGCAACTGGGTTTTGTGTTCCAGGCCTTCCACGTGTTGCCACACCTGACGGTGGCGCAGAACGTAGGCCTGCCGCTGCGCCTGCTGAACCGGCTGGACGACACGCGCGTGGCGCAGGTGCTGGACGCGGTGGGCCTGGGCGAACTGGGCGCACGCTTGCCGGCACAGCTGTCGGGCGGTCAGCTGCAGCGGGTGGCCATTGCCCGCGCCGTGGTGCACGCACCGGGCCTGATCCTGGCCGATGAGCCCACCGGCAACCTGGACCCCACCACCGCCGACAAGGTGATGGCCGTTCTGCGGCGCCAGGTACAAGAAGCCGGCGCGGCCTGTGTGCTCGTCACGCACTCGGCGGCGGCTGCTTCGGCGGCCGACCGCGTGTTGCGGCTCACCCCGCTGGGCATCGAAGACGCAGCGCCACAGCCCGCTGCATGAACTTCGCCCTGCTGCGCCTGCTGGTGCTGCGCGAGTGGCGCCACCACCCCTGGCGCCACGGCGCGGCGCTGCTGGCGGTGGCGCTGGGCGTGGCGCTGGCGTACTCGGTGCACTTGATCAACAGCTCGGCGCTGGCCGAGTTTTCATCGGCCGTGCGCACGGCCAACGGAGAGCCCGACCTCACGCTCAGTGGCCGTCTATTCGACGACGCGCTGTTTGAACGTGTCGCCGCCGACCCGGGTGTGCAGATCGCCAGCCCGGTGCTCGAGATCGACACCTACGCCAGAAGCAGCGATGGCCGACGCGTGGCCGTGCGCGTGCTGGGCATCGACGCGCTGCTGGCCGCGCCGCTGGCACCGGCGCTGTGGCCGCAGCCGGTGGCTGGCGAAGACCGGCTGGTGTTCCTGGACCCCGACGCGGTGTTCCTCAACGCTGCAGCGCGCAGCGCGCTGCGGGGCGCAGAAGCCACCGCCGACAGCCGGCCGCTGGAACTGCAGGCCGGCGCCGGCTACACGTCCCTGCGTGTGGCCGGCAACGTGGCCGCGGGCGGCACGCCGGTGCTGGTGATGGACCTGGCCGGCGCGCAAGAACGCTTCGCGGCGCTGGGCAAGCTGTCGCGCATCGACCTGCGCCTGGTGCCGGGCACCGACACGCAGCAACTCATTCGTCGCCTGGCACTGCCAGCCGGTGTCACCGCAGTAGCAGCCGGCGTGGCCGAGCAACGGGTGTCGAATCTGTCGCGGGCCTACCGGGTCAACCTCACGGTGCTGGCGCTGGTGGCGCTGTTCGTCGGCGCTTTCCTGGTGTTTTCGGTGGTCTCGCTGTCGGTGGCGCAGCGCACACCGGCCTTCGCGCTGCTGGGTGTGCTGGGCCTGTCGGCACAGGAGCGCAGGCGCTGGGTGCTGGCCGAGTGCGCGCTGCTGGGCGCCGCCGGCAGCGCAATGGGCCTGCTGCTGGGCGCTGCCCTGGCGGCGGCCGCGCTGCGGCTGCTGGCCGGCGACTTGGGCGGCGGCTACTTCCCGGGCATCGTGCCGCCCTTGCAGGTGGGCGTGCTCGACACCGCGGTCTTCGGCGCGCTGGGTGTGGCCTCGGCCCTGGTGGGCGGTTGGTGGCCGGCCCGGCAGGCGCAGCAGCTGGTGCCGGCACAGGCGCTCAAAGGTCTGGGCTCACCCGAGTCCACCGCGCCGCCGGCCTGGCCTGGCGCCACACTGTTGGCCTTGGGCGCAGCGGCGGCGTTCTTGCCGCCGATCGCCGGCCTGCCGCTGGCCGCGTACGCCGCCGTGGCAGCGCTGCTGTTTGGCGGCGTGGCGCTGATCCCGGCGCTGGTGCATGCCCTGCTGGCCGCCGCGCCTGTAGGCGGGGTCCTGCGTGGTGCACTGCCGCTGCTGGCGCTGCAGCGTGCACGCTTCCAGCGCCGCACGGCCACGGCGGCCGTGGCGGGCGTGGTGGCCAGCCTGGCGCTGTCGGTGGCGTTGACGGTGATGGTGGCCAGCTTCCGCGTCGGCGTCAGCAGTTGGCTGGACGCCGTGCTGCCGGCCGACCTGTACGCCCGCAGCGCTGGCAGCAGCAGCGCCGCCGACCAGGCCTGGCTGACACCCGACTTCGTGGCCCGCGTCGCACAGGTGCCAGGCGTGACAAGGCTGGAAGCGTCGCGCCTGCAGCCGCTGCAGCTTTCGCCCGACCGACCCACGGTGACCTTGATCTCGCGCCCGCTGTCAGACCCGGCGGCGCAGTTGCCGCTGCTGCAGGCGCCCCTGCCGGCCCAAGCGGGTGAAGTGGGCGTGTTTGTCAGCGAGGCCATGGTGTCGCTGTACGGCGCCGCAGCGGGCAGCCTGATCGACCTGCCCTTGCCCAGCGGCGTGGTGCCGGCACGCGTGCGCGGCGTCTGGCGCGACTACGCACGCCAGTTCGGCGCGCTGGTGATGGCCGATAGCGACTACCAGCGCCTGAGCGGCGATCTGCGCCTGAACGACCTGGCGTTGACGCTGGCACCCGGCACCGCAGCGGCCACCGTTCAGCAGGCCTTGCGCGCGTTGCTGCCCGACCCCGCGCTGCTGGAGTTTGCGTCCAGCGCCCAGTTGCGCCAGATGTCGCTGCGCATCTTCGACCGCAGTTTTGCCGTCACCTACTACCTGCAGGTGGTGGCCATTGCCATCGGCCTGGTGGGCATCGCGGCCAGCCTGTCGGCGCAGGTGCTGGCGCGGCGCAAGGAATTTGGTCTGCTGTCGCACCTGGGCCTGACTCGCGCGCAGGTGGTGGCCGTGGTGGCCGGTGAAGCGGCTGCCTGGGTGGCGGCTGGTGTGCTGATGGGCCTGCTGCTGGGCCTGGCCATCAGCCTGGTGCTGGTGTTCGTGGTCAACCCGCAGAGCTTTCACTGGACGATGGACCTGGTGCTGCCCTGGGCCCGCCTGCTGGCCCTTTGCGCGGCAGTGATGGTGGCCGGCGTGGCCACCGCCGCGCTGTGTGCACGCAACGCGGCCGGGCGCCAGGCCGTGATGTCGGTGAAAGAGGACTGGTAAGGCCAGCGCATTCTGTCAGTGAGAAATTGTCCACTTGCGGGACACCATCAACGATGAGCATGTCGGGGGTCGGGGCAGCCCTCCAGACCGGTCACTCGAAACACAGACTGTGGTCTGCCCGAGTTTTGCGCGGACTTGTCGTGCGCCTCATCGTCGATGAGGCACCTTGCAAACCCATCGAAGAAGCGGTCGTCAGGGGGCATGCTGCAACACGTTCGTAAGCACATTCGGCTGTGTTCGCTGCCGTACAGATTACGCATCTGTTCGGGTTCAGCATAAGTCACCACGCTGGACAAAGTAACGCGTTTTGATCGTCAAACCGCACTTCTCTACTTCAGCTGATCGTGAAGGCGTCCCTCGCTGTTTTCTGACGACACCATCTTTCGCGCAATTCAATTGAGGTGAACCATGGCTCCAACTGGCCCCGGACTTCAAGCCGAGCGCAAGACCCGCAAGAAGGGATCCGCGCCAGAGCTTGAGTTGGAAAAGTGTCTGACCGGCATCAAAGGCTTTGACGAAATCACGGAGGGCGGGCTTCCGAGAAAAAGAATCACCTTGTTGTGTGGCACTACCGGTACGGGGAAAACACTGCTTGGCGTTGACTTTTTGATCAGCGGCGCGAACAAATACAAAGAAACCGGCGTCTTCATGTCATTTGAAGAGACTGTAGATGAGTTGTACAAAGACGTGGCTTCGCTGAACCTGAATTTGCAAGCTCTGGTCGCTGAGAAGAAGATTGTTCTGGACTGTGTTGTGCTCGAGCGAAAAGACATCCAGGAAGCAGGTGAATTCAACCTCGAAGGACTCTTCGTTCGACTTGAACATGCCATCGACTCCATCAATGCGAAGCGCGTGGTGCTGGATTCCATCGAATCATTGTTCGCCGGCGTCAGTGATACGGGCATCCTGCGCCTCGAAATCAAGAGACTCTTTCGTTGGCTCAAGGACAAGAAAGTCACAGCGCTGATCACCGGTGAAGTGCATGACGGCTCTTTCACCCAGCATGGTTTGGAGGAATACATTTCCGATTGCATCATTCTCGTGGACAACCGCGTCAGAGAACAGATTTCAACACGGCGAATTCGTGTCATCAAATATCGCGGCTCCAACCACGGCGCCAACGAATATCCTTTCGTCATCGACGATGGTGGGCTTTCGGTCATCCCCATCACTTCTGCAGGCATGGATCAACCGGGCACAGCGGAACGGGTAGCGACAGGCGTCGCATCACTGGACAAGTTGTTCCAGGGGGGCGGATACACAAGAGGCAGCACGGTTCTCGCATCGGGCACCGCGGGCACTGGCAAGACCAGTCTCGCAGCCGCTTTCGCCATCGAAACATGCAGGCGTGGTGAGAAGTGCCTGTTCTTATCTTACGAAGAGTCGGCGGGCCAACTCGTCCAGAACATGAGCTCCATCGGATTCCAGCTCGAGCCGCTGATCAAGAAGGGGCTACTGAAAATGGTGTCCACCCGGCCGTCGTTCTTTGGTCTGGAGATGCACTTGCTTGACTTGTACAAGCTACTCGCAGATTTCCAGCCAGAAGCCGTTGTCATCGATCCGCTGACGAGTCTCCTGGGGCAAGGGAATCGACTTGAAGTTCAGTCCATGCTCACACGCATGATCGATGCCCTCAAGTCCAAGGGCATCACTGGATTCTTTACCAGCCTGGTCTCGTCGACCGCACAGAATGACACGAGCGGTGAAATCGGTGTATCGTCTTTGATTGACACATGGATCGTCGTTAGAGAATTAGAAGAAAACGAGGGGCAACGTCGCATTCGCGGCCTCTACATCGTCAAGTCGCGCGGCATGGGCCACTCAAGCGACGTGCATAAATTGGTATTTAGCAACGACGGACTGCAGCTCGTGCCGATGGATTCCAAATCCACCCCAGGACACAACCAAAAGAAGAAAATCGGAAAGAGCACCTCCACGAGTCACAAATAAATAGCAAGTCTTTCAGGGAACTCCCCAGTGCCCCCCCTCCGCCACCCGCAATCATGGCAAAGTCGATTCCAACTTGCATTGTAGGAATTGGCGGCTCGGCGGGCGCCCTGAATGCATACAAGTTGCTATTGGATCATTTGCCAGCCGACACAGGGCTGGCATTCGTGATCATCTCGCACATGAATCCAGACGCCTACAGCCAGTTGGCTCTGATTCTGGCACGCCATACCAAGATGCCGGTACTGGTCCCGTCGACTGCCACGCCTATCAGATCGAACCATGTCTATGTGATTCCAGCCAACGCCGATCTGAAAGTTGAGAAATACAGGTTCAAGGTCATTTCGCCTCGCACTCGACGGAACGTGCAAGTCGATCTGTTTTTTGCTTCGATCGCGGAAGCCTTCGGCGACCGGGCGATCGGGGTCATCGTCTCTGGTTACGACGGGGACGGCGCCGCAGGGTGCAAACACATCAAGGAGAAGGGCGGCGTCACCTTTGCACAGGATCACTCGGCAGAAGTCAATGGCATGCCTGTCAGCGCGCAGGCGTCAGCCTTCGTGGATTTCGTTCTGCCGCCGGAAAAGATTTCTGCAGCGCTGATCGAGATTGGAGCGCGCCTGGCGCACAGCGTTTGATGCAGCGAGTTCACTCGGGCCGACAGCGTAAACACTTTGACGCCACCGATCGGTGGGCAAGAACCACAGACCTGCAGGGCCGCGAGTTTCAGCCAACGGCCAGTTTCGGACCTGTCCACATGGCCGGGTGAGGGGAACCGTCAGCGGCGGCGCGTGTGCGGTGTCGCAGACCGTGAAACTAAATGATGTCGGCCGGGTCCATCACGAGCCAGGCGCCAGTTGCACCTTGTGTGGGGAGGCGGCCCGTCCAGCCCGCCATGCCCCACGCGCTGACTTCAAGCGCACGACCAGGCTCCTCGTAGCAATCTTCCAAAGTTCCAGACATCCCAATCAGAAGGCAATCCATGAGCACCACACTGATCGTCATCCTGGTCGTCATCGCGCTGGCGGCTTTTCTTCTGATCGCGATTTTCAACAAGCTGGTCACGTTGCGAAATCGGTACAAGAATGCCTTCGCCCAGATTGAAGTACAGCTCAAGCGGCGCTATGACCTGATCCCCAATCTCGTCGAGACCGCCAAGGGATACATCAAACACGAGCGTGAAACGCTGGAGGCGGTTGTCAAAGCGCGCAACGAGGCGTCCGGCATGTTGTCCAGCGCTGCGGCAGCGCCCGGCGATGCCGACGCCATGAAGGGGCTGGTCGGCGCCGAAGGAAGACTGTCTGGCGCCCTGGTGAACTTGAAGATGGTGATGGAGGCCTACCCGGACCTCAAGGCCAACCAGAACATGATGCAACTGAGCGAGGAACTCACATCGACGGAGAACAAGGTGTCATTTTCACGCCAGGCCTTCAATGACCAGGTGATGGCCTACAACACCTACAAGCAGTCGTTCCCACCTGTGGTTTTCGCGCCCATGTTCGGCCACGGCCAGGATGCAGCGCTTTTGGAATTCGCAGACACCGTCGCGATTCAGGCCGCGCCGAAAGTGTCGTTTTGACCGCAGCGCTTAGTCTGCTGGTGGGCGACCGATGAATTTCTTCGAATCACAGGAGCGCGCGCACAAGCACACGACGCTGTTGATCGTCTTGTTCGGTGCCGCGGTGATTGCTTTGATTGCCATGGCCAACCTGCTGATCCTGGTGGTGTTCGGCGTCGTCAACAGCCAGCAAGTGCGTGAAGGTCAGTCTATCTTTGCGCAGATGGACTGGAAGATGGCCGCCACGGTGGGCGCGGGCGTCAGCGTGGTGGTGCTGGTCGGCAGTCTGTACAAGATGATGGCCTTGTCTGCGGGCGGCAAGGTCGTTGCCGAATCGCTGGGTGGACAGTTGATTCCGCGCAATACCGAAGAGCCCAACCAACGCAAGCTGCTCAATGTCGTGGATGAAATGGCCATCGCATCCGGAACCCCTGCGCCCCCGGTCTATCTGCTGGCCAACGAGCCTGGCATCAATGCCTTCGCAGCGGGTTTCACGCCCCGAGACGCTGTACTTGGAATTACCCAGGGGGCCATCGAGCAACTCAACCGTGATCAACTGCAGGGCGTCATCGCCCATGAGTTCAGTCACATCTTCAATGGTGACATGCGGCTCAACATCCGCTTGATGGGTGCATTGAACGGCATTCTGATTCTGGGTATTCTGGGTTACTACCTGATGTATTCGGCATCGTTCTCGGGGCGTCGGCGCAGCAACGACAACAGTGGCACGGCGATATTGGCGCTGGCGGTCGGGCTGATGGTGATCGGATTTGCCGGCACGTTCTTCGGTGGTCTGATCAAGGCCGCCGTCAGCCGGCAAAGGGAATACCTGGCTGACGCGTCGGCAGTCCAGTTCACCCGCAATCCAGATGGAATTGCGGGCGCATTGAAGAGGATCGGCGCGGCAAAGGCGGGCTCCACCGTGCGCAACCCGGGCGCGCCTGAAGTCAGCCATGCGTTTTTTGCCCAAGGGGTCACAGGCTTCACGCAGTGGCTGTCGTCGACACATCCACCGCTTGCCAAGCGCATCTTGCGGATCGAGCCCCGGTGGGATGGCAAGTTCGATGTTGCTGAAGCGTCACCAGCTCTTGAAAGCCAACCCAGAGTCGACAGCACTTCCGCCATGCCACGCCCCGACGTGTTCCGAAATGTGGCGACTGTGGCGACTTTGGCGGCACAAACCGCAGCTGCCGAGGCCGCGGCATTGGTGGATCAAGTGGCTCGACCTACGCCGGAATCGGTTGTGCTTGCACGGTCGTTGCTGTCTGAAATGCCCGCCGCGATTCGTGATGCAGCGCGTGAACCCTATGGCGCCCGGGCTGTGATCTATTGCCTGCTGCTGGGCAAGGACCCAGGGCTGCGCGAACGGCAACTCGCGCTGTTGCAAGACCGGGCCGACAAGGACGTGTACGCGTTGACGCTGCGTTTGCTGCCACAGATGGATGCGCTGGAAACGAGATTCCGGCTGCCGGTCATCGATATTGCGATTCCCGCGCTCAAGCAGTTGTCATACAACCAGTGCGCGCCGTTTCTGAAAAATCTGGCCTCGCTGATCAATATGGACGCCGAGGTGGACCTCTTCGAGTGGTCATTGCAGAAGATCTTGTCAAGGCATCTGGACGGGCACTTTCAAAAACCATCGCCTGTTGCAGTGCAATATCAGGAAACGGAACAACTCACGCGGGAAGTTGAATTTGTCTTGTCGGCAGTGGCGCACGCTGGCGCGGCGGGCAGAAACAGTGCGCAAGCCGCGTTTGATGCTTCCGCCCGCGGGTTGGCTTCAACTGGATTGAGTTTGTTGGCGAAGGACCAGATCACGACTGCGGATCTGGATCGGGCCCTCGTCAAGCTGGATCTACTGGCGCCCGCGGCCAAATCGCGCCTGCTGACAGCCTGTGCCATCAGCATCTGGCACGATCAGAAAGCCACCCCGGCTGAGTTGGAGTTGTTGCGCGCATTTGCCAGTGTTCTGGATTGCCCCATGCCGCCTGCTATGGCTTCAGCAAGTCGTCGTAGCGCTTGATGGGCCTCTTGCTTCGGCATGTCCACGTCCATCAGGATGGTGTCGAAGCCGCCTTGCTGCGAATGCGCAACGGCTTCGATGCCGTTGCCGGCCACCGTGACGCGGTGCCCCAGCTTTTGCAGCAGCCGCACCGCCAGCGTCTGATTGATCGCGTTGTCCTCGGCCAACAGCAGGTTCAGCGGGCGGCGGGTTTCGCGCAAGGAGTGTCGAGTGATCAAGGGTCTGGACTGCGCGAGCGGATCGCCGAGTGCCCAGTGCCCAGTGCCCAGTGCCCAGTGCCGTCATGATGGTGCCCAACGAGTCCGACTCCGAAACCGGTTTCATCAGATAGCCGGCCAGCCCCATCTCAAGACAGCGTGCGGCGTGGCCGCGCTGTCCTTCCGAAGCCAAGCTTGAACACCGCCACCGCCCCTACCAACTCCTGCGCCTGCAAATTCAGGCTGTCGGCGGCGGCGGCACTCTGTTCGACGAGCGCCGCGTTCTGCTGTGTGGCCCGGTCCATCTGCGCCACTGCCTCGCCGATCTGCGCCACGCCTGCGCTCTGCTCCCCGCTGGCCGCGCTGATTTCGGCGATGACGTGGCTCACGCGCTGGATCGAGCTGACCACCTCGGTCATCGTGGCACCAGCCCGGTCGACCATCGCAGATCCCTCCTCCACACGCTGGACGCTTGCGTTGATCAGGCCCTTGATTTCCTTGGCTGCATCCGCGCTGCGTCCGGCCAGGCTGCGGACCTCTGACGCCACGACGGCAAAGCCACGGCCCTGCTCGCCAGCACGGGCGGCTTCGACGGCGGCATTCAGCGCCAGGATATTCGTTTGAAACGCGATGCCGTCGATCACGCCGATGATGTCGGCGATCTTTCGGCTGCTGTCGTTGATGCCTTTCATCGTGGACACGACTTGGCCCACGACTTCACCACCCCTGACCGCGACGGCGCTGGCTTCCGTGGCCAGCAGACTGGCCCGCCGTGCGTTGTCGGCGGTCTGCTTGACCGTGGAGCCAAACTGCTCCATCGAGGCGGCGGTCTGCTCGAGCGCTGCGGCCTGCTGCTCGGTGCGGGCGCTCAGGTCACTGTTGCCCTGCGCGATCTCGCGCACGCCGATGGCGATGCGGTCGCTGCTGGCGCGGACCTGCCCCACGATGCCTGACAGCGCCTCGCTCATGTGCCGCATGGCGGCCATGACGCTGGCGCCGTCGCCGTGCGCGGCCGGCAAGTCGCTCGACAGGTCGCCGAGAGCCACAGAGCGGGCCATCGCAGCGGCGACGTCGGGCTCCCCGCCCACCGTGGCGAAGACGTAGCGGCGGATCCAGATGCCGAAGCCGGCCAGGCCCAGCGTGGCCAGCGCCAGCAGGCCCCACTGCGCGTGCTTCGTCGTCTTCGTGGTGGCGTCGAAGGCCACCATCGACGCGTCGGCAAAAGCCACAGACTCCTTGACCGTGTCGTCCACGCCCTTGCGGTGCGCCAGGTAGGCGCCATGAGCCAACTTCATCAGGCCCTGCGCGATGGCGGGATCGGCGTTCGCAGACAGGGCGTCGATCACCTGGCCGGCGGCTTCGATGAACGCGGTGCCTGCCTCGTGCTGTGCGCCCAGCAGCTGGGCTTCCAGCCCGTCGGGCTTCTGGCGCCAAAAGGCAACCCGGCTCAGATATTCGCCCTGCAGCCGCGTCCACTCAGACTTGGCAGCGTCCTTCTCGATCGTGCCTTCGATGGCCTGCGACAACACCAGGCGCATTTCGATCAGTACATCGGCGGCGGAAGGATGTCGGCCGTGACGTCCTTGGCGACGAAGGTCCGTGTCGCGGCGTCACCTGCCTGGCTCGCACCCCACAGGGAGATGGCCCCCACAATCGCGGTGACGGCGAGCGCGGCTGCCGTGAAGAGGGTCAACATCGCGCGCAGCCCCATGCGACTGCGGGTGATGGTGGGGGTTGGATCGATGTGCGCCGTGGTCATGCCGAAGCCTTGTCTCGTGTTCCGGACACGGCGGGTGCGCGACGCCAGTTCCGGCGTCAGGCCGCTCCACACCTGCTTGCACCATCGGCCGCGCAGCACTGGTCTTTGAGCGGGACGGTGGCGCGCTGGAACAGTCGCCGGGTTTGACCGGAAAAAGCACAGCCAGCGGCCGCTCCGGTGGACCGCCTTCAAAACTTCAGGGTGCCGGCAACGCATCTTCGGCAGACCACTCTTTCTGAAGTGGCCATGTGCGCTCCGAAGAGAACGTACCGGCCAGAACGTAGCGTCGAGCGTGCGGTGCTTCCCACTCAACGGGGCAGAATCCATTGCTCGTGACAGGCCGTGGAGGATCAATGAGTTTCGGATCAACATCAGCTAGCAGTATTCCGACCAGCTGGTGAGCCCGCTGCGCCGGGCCCTCTTGCTGGCGGCGCTGGCGGCGCTGGCTGCACCGGCGCGCGTGCGCGCTCAGGCAGATGAACCGGTGCGCCGCGGGCGCGTGCTGACCTTCCCGCGCGACCACGGCGCGCACCTGCTGTCGCGCACCGAGTGGTGGTACGCCACGGGCTGGCTGGGCCAGCCGGAAGCGCCCCAGTTGGGCTTCCAGATCACTTTTTTTCGCAGTCGCACCGGTCTGGCCACCGACAACCGCAGCCGCTTTGCCGCGCGCCACCTGCTGTTTGCGCACGCCGCCATCACCCGGCTGGGGCCCGGTGGCAGCAGCCACCTGCACGACCAGCGCATCACCCGCTGGTCAGGCGACAGCCGCTCGGCGCTGGGTCGCGCGGGGCTGGACGATGCGGACGTGCAGATCGGCAACTGGCGCCTGCACCACCAGGCCGGCCTGTGGACCGCCAGCCTGCCGGCGCGCGACTTTCAGCTGAACCTGAAGCTGCAACGCACCCAGCCCCTGCTGCTGCAGGGCGACGCCGGCTTCTCACGCAAGGGTCCCGACGAAGTGCAGGCCAGCCACTACTACAGCGAACCTCAACTGGCCGTCACCGCGGCCGAAGGCGGCAGCGGCCGCGCCTGGCTGGACCACGAGTGGAGCAACGAGATCCTGCACCCCGACGCGGTGGGCTGGGACTGGATCGGCATGAACCTGTTCGACGGCAGCGCGCTCACCGCGTTTGTGCTGCGCCGCGCCGACGGCAGCGCACTGTGGGCCGGCGGCAGTTGGCGCAGCGCTGGCGATTCGGCCCAGCCCTTTGCGCCGAAGGATCTGCGCTTCACTGCAGGCCGCACCTGGGCCAGCCCGGCCAGCGGCGCACGCTACCCCGTGCAGTGGCAGGTGGACACACCCGCCGGCCGCTTCACGGTGCGCGCCCTGCTGGATGCGCAAGAACTGGACAGCAGCGGCAGCACCGGCGCCATCTACTGGGAAGGCTTGAGCGAACTGCTGGATGTGCAGGGGCAGCGCGTGGGACTGGGTTATCTGGAGATGACAGGCTACGCGGCGCGCTTGCGCATGCAGTGACAGGCGCCGGCCTGCCGCGCGCGCCCTTCAGGGCTGTTTAGGGCGCGCCCGCCGATCGTCCAACCAGGGCCCGGCTGCGTTCAGCCGGCCAGCATCCACGGGCGCAGCACGCACGCAGTTGCCACCGGCCTGGCGCGCGGCCAGCACGGCGTCTTGTGCGTCGTCGATCAGGGACTGCAGATTCAGGTGCGCCGGGCGCAGCTGCGACACCCCCACGCTCACCGTCACACGCAGGCGACGCGGGGACGTCTCCTGGTGGAACGGCACCTCCATCAGCTCGGTGCGTTCGCGGATGCGTTCGGCCACGTCCAGCGCGCCGGTGGCATCGGCATGGGCCAGGAACACCGCCATCTGCGAATCGGAAAAGCGGGTCAGCAGGTCGGCACCACGCAACGTGGGCGAGGTCTGTCGCAGCATCTCGGCCAGCACGGCATCGGTGGCGGCGCCGCCGCGCGATTCGACGAGGCGGGCAAAACGGTCCACATCCACCAGCAACAAGGCTGCGCCCGAGCCGTAGCGCCGCGCACGGGCCCATTCGCGGGCCGCCAGCTCAAGAAAAAGCGGCCGCGTCGTGCCGATGGGGCTGTTCACCGCGCCAGAGACCAGTGCGCCGATGCCCGACTGCCGGTTGAAGCGCAACAACAACGCCGCCACGGGCAGCGCTGCAACGGCCACGGCCAAGGCGGCTGAAGCCGGCGCCAGCCACCACAGGTCGGCACCAAAGGCCAGCGCCAGCCCCCAGGTCAGGCCTGCCGCCAGCGTGGCCGCAGCCAGCATCAAGGCCAGCGCCAGCCAGGGCAAGGCGATGCGCGCAGCAACGGGCTGGCGCACTTCGGTGTCGTCAGCTGGCGCAGACAGAGGGGAGAGGGGATTCGTCATCAGGCGGCGAGAAACCCCTTATTCGACCACAACCGCCGCCAACTGAAGGCCCATTCAGTTGCGGGGGTGTGACAACCCCGGGGGACAGCACGGCTTGCTGAGCGTGCAAGCAGGCTCTGGCTGCCCGGCCGAACAGCCCGCATAGACTCTGCCGCATGGCCCAAGACGACAAGCCGCGCGAAGCGGCGCGCACCCCCCGATCGCTTTCCGGGCTGCTGCCCTTCATCCGTCCCTACAAGGGTCGGGTGGCGCTGGCAGTTGTGTTTCTGGTGCTGGCGGCGGTCAGCACGCTGGCATTCCCGGTGGCGCTGAAGATCCTGATCGACCAGGGCCTGGTGGCCACCGACCCCGGAGCCCGGGCCATGGCCCTGCGCGAGCACTTCCTGGCGCTGTTTGGTGTGGCCGCTGCCCTGGGCACCTTTTCGGCGGCGCGCTTTTACATGGTCAGCTGGCTGGGCGAGCGCATCACCGCCGACCTGCGCAATGCCGTCTACGCACACGTGCTGCGCCAGAGCCCGGAATTTTTCGAAAGCACCAAAACCGGCGAGGTGCTGTCGCGCCTGACCACCGACACCACGCTGGTGCAGACGGTGGTGGGCAGCAGCCTGAGCATGGGCCTGCGCAACCTGGTCATCGGCGTCGGCGCGCTGATCGCGCTGATCGTGACCAACCCGCTGGTGATGACGCAGGTGCTGGGCATCCTGGTGCTGGTGGTGCTGCCCAGCATCTACTTCGGCCGCCGCGTGCGCAAGCTCAGCCGCGCCAGCCAGGACCGGGTGGCCGACAGCAGCGCCATCGCGGCCGAGGTGCTGGGCGAGATTCCCGTGGTGCAGAGCTACGTGCAGGAAGCGCGTGAGGCGGCCCGCTTCGACCTCAGCACCGAAGACGCCTTCATCACCGCACGCAAGCGCACCGCCGTGCGTTCGCTGCTGGTGGCGTTCATGATCACCGCCACCTTCGGCGCGTTGTTGTGGGGCGTGTACCAGGGCACGCAGGCCGTGATTGCCGGCAACATCAGCGCCGGCCACCTGGGGCAGACGGTGGTCTTCGTGATCATCTTCGTCAGCTCGGTGGCGGTGCTGTCCGAGGTGTATGGCGACCTGCTGCGCGCCGCCGGCGCCACCGAAAGGCTGATGGAACTGCTGTCGGCCACCTCACCCGTGGCTGACCCCGCCCAGCCGCGGCCCCTGCCGCTGGCGCAAGGCGGCTCGGCGGTCAACTTCGAACACGTGACCTTCCACTACCCTTCGCGCCCCAAGCAGGCGGCACTGAGCGATTTTTCGCTGCAGGTGCGGCCCGGCGAAACAGTGGCCCTGGTGGGCCCCAGCGGCGCCGGCAAGAGCACGGTCTTTCAGCTGCTGCTGCGCTTTTACGACGCCCAGGCCGGCGCCGTGCACATCGACGGCGTGCCGGTGATGCAGCTGGCCCTGCAGCAGCTGCGCCAGCGTGTGGGCATCGTGCCGCAGGACAGCACGGTGTTCTCCACCAGCGCGCTGGAGAACATCCGCTACGGTCGCCCCGATGCCACCGACGCCGAAGTGCACCTGGCCGCCAAGGCCGCCTTCGCCCACGACTTCATCACCGACCTGCCCGAGGGCTACGCCACCTACCTGGGCGAACGCGGCGTGCGCCTGAGCGGCGGCCAGCGCCAGCGCATCAGCATCGCGCGGGCCATGCTGAAAAATCCGCCGCTGCTGCTGCTGGACGAAGCCACCAGCGCGCTGGACGCAGAGAGCGAACGGGTGGTGCAGGCCGCACTGGAAGCCGCCATGGCCGACCGCACGACGCTGGTCATCGCGCACCGCCTGGCCACGGTACTGAAGGCCGACCGCATCGTGGTGCTGGACGGCGGGCACATCGTGGACGTCGGCACCCACGACGAGCTGGTCGCACGCGGCGGCTTGTATGCGCGCCTGGCCGCGATGCAGTTCGATTTGCAGCCGGCGCTGGCCTGAATGGCTGCTGACGCCTGTTCATAATTCGTGCATGCAGCCCGTCATCCGCAGCCCCTACGAAGACTTCATGCGCCACGTGCTCACGCACGGCGTGGTCAAGACCGACCGCACCGGCACCGGCACGCGCAGCGTGTTCGGCCACCAGATGCGCTTCGACCTGAACGAGGGCTTCCCGCTCATCACCACCAAGAAAGTGTTCTGGAAGGCCGTGGCGCTGGAACTGCTTTGGTTCCTGCGCGGGGACAGCAACGCCAGGTGGCTGCAGGAACGCGGTGTGACGATCTGGGACGAATGGGCCGGCCCCGACGGCGACCTGGGCCCTGTCTACGGCGTGCAGTGGCGCAGCTGGCCCACGCCGACACCTGAAAACCCGGGCGGCCACGTCGACCAGATCGCTCAGGTGGTGCAGCAGCTGAAGACCAACCCGGACAGCCGCCGCATCATCGTCAGCGCCTGGAACGTGGCCGACCTGCCCAAGATGGCGCTGATGCCGTGCCACGCCTTCTTCCAGTTCTACGTCGCGCCGGCTGAAACGCCCACGGCGCGGGGCCGGCTGTCGTGCCAGCTCTACCAACGCAGCGCCGACATCTTTCTGGGTGTGCCCTTCAACATCGCCAGCTACGCGCTGCTGACGCACATGCTGGCCCAGCAGTGCGATCTGGACGTGGGCGACTTCGTCTGGACCGGCGGCGACTGCCACATCTACAGCAACCACCTCGAACAGGTGCAGCTGCAGCTGACGCGTGAACCGCGGGCCTACCCCAGGCTGCACATCCAGCGCCGGCCGGCGTCGATCTTCGACTACGCCTATGAAGACTTCGAAGTGCAGGGCTACGACCCGCACCCGCTGATCAAGGCGCCGGTGGCTGTTTAGGGCTGCCTGGTCCAAGGCTCGCCACAATCCGGGTCCATGTCTGCAGCACCAACGCCCAAGCTTGAAGTGGTTCTCATCGCAGCCGTGGCGCGCAACGGCGTCATCGGTAGTGGCAACCAGCTGTTGTGGCACTTGCCGGCCGACAGCAAACACTTCCGCCAGACCACGGCCGGCCATGCGGTGATCATGGGCCGCAAGACCTGGGATTCGCTGCCCGAACGATTCCGTCCGCTGCCCGGGCGACGCAACCTGGTGGTCACCCGGCAGGCGGGCTGGCAAGCCCCTGGCGCAGAGCCTCAGCCTTCGCTGCATGCCGCCCTGGCTGCGGTCGGCGTCACGGCCGACGCGGCTCGCGCATTCGTCATCGGCGGTGGTGAGCTGTACGCACAAGCGCTGCCGTTGGCGCACACGCTGGAGCTGACCGAGATCGATCGCGACTACGCCGGCGGCACCCTGTTCCCCACCTTCGACCGTCAGCTGTTCCGCGAAACCCGGCGCGAGTCGCACCCGGCCCTGTCGCCCGACACACCGGCTTTCGCTTTTGTGACCTACCGGCGAAACTGAGTGGCACCAAGAAAGCCAAGGCCAGCACCATGCAATTTGCCACCTGGAACGTGAACTCACTGGCCGTGCGCCTGCCGCAAGTGCTGGACTGGCTGGTCGCCAACCCGGTGGATGCGCTGGTGCTGCAGGAAACCAAGATCACCGACGACAAGTTTCCTGCGGCTGAAATCCAGGCCGCGGGTTATGCGGTGCAGTGGTTCGGCCAGAAGACCTACAACGGCGTGGCCTTGCTCAGCCGCATCCCGGCTGAAGACGTGGTGAAAAACGTGCCGGGCCTGGATGACGCGCAGGCCCGTGTCATTGCCGGCACCGTGGCCGGCGTGCGGGTCATCGGCGCCTACTTTCCCAACGGCCAGGCGCCCGACAGCGAGAAATTCGTCTACAAGATGCGCTGGCAGGACGCCTTTCACGACTGGGTGCGCGATGAGCTGGCGCTGCACCCGCAGCTGGTGTTGATGGGTGACTTCAACGTCGCACCCGATGACCGCGACGTCTACGACCCCATCGGCTGGATGGGCCAGATCCACTGCACACCCGAAGAACGTGCGCAGTTCCAACGCCTGGTGACGCTGGGCCTGAGTGATGCGTTTCGCCTGTTCGAGCAGCCCGTCAAGAGCTGGAGCTGGTGGGACTACCGCAACCTGGCCTTCCGCAAGAACCAGGGGCTGCGCATCGACCACATCCTGATCAGCGATGCACTGAAGCCTGCGGTGCAGGCCTGCGTGATCGACAAGCTGCCACGCAAGAACGAAAGGCCCAGCGACCATGCGCCGGTGGTGGTGACGCTGGGCGACTGAAGCTCAGCCGATCTGCCGCGCCTGCAGGCCCCGCAACGCGCCCAGCCGGGCGTTGACCGGGTTGCGGTGCAGGAATCCATGCACAAATTCGGCCGGCACCTGCGGCAGGGCCACCGCATGAAGCCAGTGCATCGCCTGTGACTCGCAGCGCACGGCGTCGGCCTCGCAGCCGGCCGCGCGGTAGCCGGCAGCTGCGGCCAGCATCTGCTCGGGCAGGTAGTTGCTCGGGTGGCGCCAGCCCAACGCCAGGGCTTCCAGACGCGCGGCGCTGGCACCGGCCTGGGCGCTGCGGCCCAGCGAATGCAGCGCGCGCAAGCACTGCGCCTCGGCCGCCGCCGACAGGGTGTGGTACTCGCGGGCTGTGGCCAAAGCGCCGATGTCCTGCGCGCTGACCAGCGCCTGCTGCGGTTCTTCGTGAGCCGCCTGGAGCACGCGGATCTGCAGCCATTCGAAGCGCGCCACTGGCGCCGAAGCGGCAGCCAGCGCTTCCTGCAGCAGTGCCCGTTCGTCACCCCCGGTGGCACGCACCAGCTGTGCGCGCGCCAGCAGGCGCTTGCCGCGTGGCATGCCGCTGGGCAGCGATGCATCGTCGCCCAGCAGCTGCATGGCGCGCGCCGGCTGACCCAGCGTCAGCCACACCTGCGCCAGCCACTGCTCCTGCAGCGCCCGCAGTGCACCTGGGGCGCCGGCGGTGCGCGCAAGTTCGCGCTCGAAGATCGCCAACCCCTGGGCATAGCGGCCCAGGCCGCACAGCATGAAGGCCAGCCCCGTTTCGTTCCAGGCCAACAACGCATCGGACTGGCCGGTGGCGGGCGCCAACGCCGACGCAGCGCGGGCATGTTCCACAGCGGCTTCAAGTTCGCCCCTGCGCAGCAAGGCGCCGCCGAGGTTCATGCGCGCCGTGACCTGTTCGCCCACGTCGCCCAGCTCCTGCGCCCAGGCCAGGTGGCGATGCGTCCAGGCCAGCGACTCTGCAGGCCTGTCGGCCTGCACCATCAAGTTCTCGAGCGCCCCCGCGAGCTCGATGCGGCGCGCCAGGTCCGGCAACGTGGCCACGTGCTCGGCCCAGGGCAGCACCAGCGCCAGGCCTTCTTCGGGCCGGCCCTGCAGGCCGCAGGCGGCGCCCACCATGCACGCAGCGGCCACCCGTGTGGCCTGATCTTCGGCAGCGGCCAGGGCCAGCGCACGGCGACCGGCAGCCTCACCTTCTGCCACCCTTCCGGCCCACACGCAGGCTTGGGCATGGGCGGCCCAGGCGGACGCACGCAAGGACGCCGGAATGCGCTCTGGCGTTTCGTCATCAGCACGCACAAGCTGCTGGCTCAAGCCAAGCGCGGCCACGGCGCCATCGCCGTGCAGCAGGGCGTGCACGGCCTGGCTGCGCGCATCGAAGGCTGCGGACTCGTCGCCGGCAGCGTCCAGCGCCGTGGCGGCAGCCTGCAACAGCTGCGCCTGTTCGCGCGCACGCCCGGCAGCGCGCACCCGCTGCGCAGCGCTCAGGTAAGCCGCACCGGCTTCGGCCTGGCGGTCGGCCTGGCGCCAGTGTTCGGCCACCCGCGCCGGCTCGGCGCCACGCTCGGCCAACCAGGCCGCCACCTGGCCGTGTGTGTGCGCGGCCAGCACCGCCGGTGTGGCACGCAGCACCGCGTCGTGCACAAGATCATGCGCGAAGCCGGCTCCGCGCAGCACCTGAGCGGCCTCCAGTTCCTGCCAGGCATCGGCCAGCGCCAGGGCCGGTGCACCCAGCACTTGCTCGGCCAGCGCGATCTCGAAGTCAGGTACTGCGACTGCCGCCACCCGCGCCAGCGCCAGGGCCGGGCGCGACAGCCGCGCGAGTCGCTCGTCGATGACATGCGCCAGGCTGTGTGGCCGCGGCAGCGTGACAGCCGAGCCGTCGGTGCCGGGCTGCAGCCAGGCGGCACGCAGGGTCTCGAGCACGAACAGCGGGTTGCCTCCGGTGTGGCGCAGCAGCGCCGGCGCCAGCGTGTCGGCTTGCAGGCCAGGCAGGTCCAGCGTGTGCAGCAGCTCGTGCAGCTGCTGCACATTCAGCGGCTGCAGCACGACCACACGCAGCTGCGGCAGGCCCGAGAAGGCGCGCAGCGGCTCGGCCACCTCGGGGTCGATACCGTCCAATGGTCGCTGCGCGAGTACCCAGCGCAGGGTTGCCAGCTCGTCGGACTGCGTCAGGCGCAGCAGCAGCTCCAGGCTTGCGCGGTCGGCGAAGTGCAGGTCGTCGGCCACGACACAGGCCAGGCCTTGAACCGCCGCCAAGTGGGCGCCCAGCGCCGCGAGCAGCAAGGCCGGCGAGGTGCCCGAAGGCGCCACCTCGCCACTCAACCACGCCAAGGCAGGCGACTCGCAGGCAGCCGATGCGGGCAGCGCACGCAGCAGCCGCACCAGCAGTGCGTACGGCACCGCAGCGTCACCCGGGCGCGCTTGCACCGTCAGCACGTCGACGCGCTGCGCGAAGGCCTCCTGCAGCAGGCGCGACTTGCCCAGTCCGGCCTCGCCCACCAGCAGCGTCAGTGGCGAGGCTTCGTCGGCCAGCGCTGCCCATGCAGCATCGCGGCCCACCAGGCGCGGCGGGCGCGACAACGCGGCCGGCACGGGTTGACGCACCGCCACCACGCCTTGCGACCGCGCACGCTCCACGGTGACCAGCAGGGCCAGCGTCTCGTCGCCCGGGCGCAGGCCGAGCTCGGCCTTCAGCAACGTTTCACAGCGTTCGAAAACAGCGATGGCCGCTGCACGGTCGCCACGCAGGTGGTGCAAACGCATGAGCCGGCGATGGGCGTGCTCGGACAGCGGGTCTTGCGCCAGCACGCGATGCGCCAGCGCCAGCGCCCGGGCCAGCGCGCCTTCGCGTTCGGCACTTTCTGCGGCAGCGGCCAGCGCCTCGCGCCGGGCGTGTCTTGCCGCACGCCGCGCGGCGCCCAGCCAAGCCGCGAACTCGGGCGTGTCGTCGTAGGTGAATGCGCCCAGAAGTTCCGCCGTCGTGCCATCGCCTGCCCTGTCGTCTTCGCTGTCCAGGCCCGGCGGCGCCTGATCGTGCTGCAGGTCGGCTGCGGGCTCGATTGTTTCGCCCATCTCCACCAGTCGCGCACCGGTCGCACGGCGCAACCGGTGCACCCGTTGACGCAGGTTGTTCAGCGCGCCGCGGCCGTCGCCTTCGGGCCAGAGCATGGCAGCCAGGGCAGCGCTGCTGGCCTGCGGTTGCTGCGCCACGTAGGCCAGCCAGGCAGCGTCCTTGCGCGCCAGCGACACCGGCAGCGCCGGGCCGCCGACGTGCAAGGGCAGCAGGCGCGGCGTGGCCAGCAGTTCCAGTCTCCAGGCCGCGCCCTTGTTCATCGTTGTCGATCACCCCGCGAGGCCACCACGGCCCGCACTGCGAGGCTAACCGCAGCGCTTCAATCGAGCCGGATGCCCGGCGCCAGGGTGGGCTGCAGCAGACCCCCCGGCGCCGTGCCACCGGCCAGTTCGCCTGCGTTCTTGAAGCCCAAACCCCACAACGTGCCGTCGGAACGCAGCATCGCGCGGGTGCACGAGTCGATCTCGACCAGGCCGTCGATGGTGCTCAGCACCGTGGGTGCCAGCACCAGCGGCAGGTTGCCGTTGCCGGGGTGGATGCCCCAGTACCAGACCCGGCCGGCTGACGTGAGTGCACAGGAAGTCTGCTGACCGAAGCTGACCGCCACCACATCGCCAAGGCCGGACACCTGCACCGGCACCGCGCTCGGCGCCGTGGACCCGCTGCCCAACTGGCCGAAGCGGTTGTCGCCCCAGGCCAGCACCTGGCGCGTGCCGGTCAGCGCCAGGCAGGTTTCATCACCACAACTGGCCTGCACGACATCGCTCAACCCCGGCACGGCGCTGGCCGTGGCGATGTGCGTGGCCAGGTCGCCCGCCAGGTTGCGCACGATGCTCAGGGCCCACACCGATCCGTCGGCTTTGATGGCCACCGGCCTGCCGCCGCGCGAAAAGGCCACGACACCGGTCAGGCCGGCCACTTGCCTCGGCGCTACGGTGGCGCGGACATCAAAGGCATTGCTGCGATCAAGCTGCACCGTTCCCGGCCAGTGCCAGACCGTGCCGTCGGCGCGCAGGGCGAAGGCGTACTGCACGTTGTTGGCGTCGTAGCCACCGGCCGCGGCGACCTGCACCACCTCGTCCAGCCCCGGCAAGGCCACCGGCCGGGCCACCGGCGTGGTGACATTGAAAGCAAAGTTGCCCAGGGTCCCGTCGGGCTGCCATTCGCCCCAACCGTAGGCGCGGCCATCGCGGCCGGCTGCCACCGTGTAGACGCTGCCGGTGGCCAGCTGCGTGGCCTGCACGTCCACGCTGCGCGCCTGGCTGCCGGCCAGCAGGCTGCCGCTGCCCAGGGCCCCCGTGCGCTCACCCCAGGCCAGGCCCGCGCCGCTGGTCAGCAAGGCGGTGTGGAAGCTGTCTCTTATACACATCTGACGCTG
>ENA-ORBV01001304-ORBV01001304.1-microbial-mat-metagenome-genome-assembly--contig:-NODE-1304-length-55746-cov-14.647739_pt1 | contig 55746 bp, 44 predicted proteins | sample MGYA00237777_ERZ505514 | MGnify/ENA primary metagenome ERZ505514 (study PRJEB26160, sample SAMN06269048) | microbial mat metagenome | isolation source: Oligotrophic lake microbial mat | place... | reverse complement strand
CATCTCTGTCAGATAAAACCATTGACACTAACCCAGATGTACCCTGGAAACGAGGGATTTTGCGTAAGTCCAGTATAGTAAGGTTTACAATTTGGGAAATCCGGTATAAGCGGCTATCAACCGTAAGGAGCAGAAAGAAAAGCCTAAAAAGCTGAGTAGAATCTGCCGGGAATGCCCGTAACAGCAGTAATTAAGTCCCTAAGCAGGATGGTACCTTCGCCTACAAGCGGATCCTGCAACAAGCGGGACTTTTATTTTTGATAGGAGATAATCAAGTGGCCGACCAGCCCAAAAAACACTATCTAGCCGAGGCAGAAGAGCAGATGCTCAAACTGTGGGATAGGGAGCACACGTTTGAACAGAGCCTAGAAAACCGCAAGGGAGCCCCACGGTTCAGTTTCTACGACGGTCCTCCCTATGCCAACGGCCTGCCGCATCATGGCCATGCTGTCCAGTCTATCCTCAAGGATTCGGTTACTCGTTACAAGACTATGCGTGGTTACTATGTGCCACGTCGGATTGGCTGGGATACCCATGGTTTACCGATTGAATACAAGGTAGAACAAGAACTTGGCTTTAATAACAAGGCAGATATTATCAAGTACGGTATCGATAAGTTCAATCAAGCCTGTCGCGAGTCAGTATTTACATACGTCAAGGAGTGGAACCAATTTTATCGTCGGTTAGGCCGCTGGGCTGATTATGATAACTCGTATGCCACGCTCGATAGTTCTTATATCGAAAGTGTTTGGTGGTCGTTTGCTCAGATATACAAGCACGGACTGGTGTATGAGGACTTCAGAAGTACGCCGTATTGTCCTCGTTGTGCCACGCCGCTGAGTAATTTTGAAGTCAACCAAGGTTATCGGGATGGTGTTCGGGACCCCAGTTTATTCGTTAAATTTCAGCTAAAAGACGATAATCGAAACCTGTTAGCTTGGACCACTACACCGTGGAGCTTGCCAGGGAATGCTGCAATAGCAGTTAACCCGGGCGAGCAGTACGTTACCATTAAAATGAAAAATGACGATGGCAAGGATGAGAGACTCGTGCTAGCAGAGCAACGTCTGAGTATTTTGGACGGTGATTATGAAGTTGAGGGTCAAATGAGTGGGCAAGAGCTCGTGGGCTTGCCCTATAAGCCTCTATTTAACTTAGACGCTAAAACTTATGCTGGTGTTACATCACCCAACATTTACAAAGTATGGGGCGCGGATTTTGTAAGTATCGAAGATGGTAGTGGGGTACTCCATGTTGCACCGGCCTTTGGCGAGGACGACCTAGCTTTGGCTAAGGAACGCGACATACCAGTATTAAGTACCATAGACCAGAATGGCCACATCAGGGACGGCATAGGCTTTGATGAAACCAAGGGCTTACTCTTTAAAGATGCGGATAAACCGATTATTGAACATCTGACCAAACAGAGAAGTGTTTTTGCAGTAGAAACCATCGAACACACCTATCCTTTTTGCTGGCGTTGCGATTCACCACTACTGTATTACGCTACAACAGCTTGGTTTATTCGCGTATCTGATATAAGGGATCGCCTAGTAGCCAATAATGAACAGATTAACTGGATTCCCAGGCACATTAAAAATGGCCGTTTTGGAAAGTGGTTGGAGGGTGCCAGGGACTGGACCTTTAGCCGCAGTCGCTTCTGGGGTGCACCACTACCAATTTGGAAGACTAAAGATGGTGAAGTAATCGTTGTAGAAAGTATATCAGAACTGCAGAGTCTATCTAAAGAACCGTTCGATACTAAGGACCTACATAGACCATATATTGACAACGTTGTACTAAAAACTAAGGATGGAAAAGAAGCCTATAGGGTTGAAGAAGTCTTTGACGTGTGGTTTGAATCGGGGAGTATGCCATATGGTCAAGATCACTATCCCTTTGAACACAAAAAAGAGATGGAAGAAAATTTCCCGGCAGATTTTATAGCTGAAGCCATGGATCAGACCAGAGGATGGTTCTACTCCCTGCATGTTATAGCCAGTATTTTATTTGACAAACCAGCCTTCAAGAACTGTATTACTACTGGGTGGGTCAATGCTGCTGACGGTCAAAAACTATCTAAGCGACTCAAAAACTACACCCCACTTGACGTTATTTTTGACTCCTATGGGGTCGATACCATTCGTTATTTTATGATGACCAGTCCAATCGTGCATGGCGAAGACATTCGTTTTAGTTCTGATAGTCTCAATGAAGTCCAGAGAAACGTCTTTATGACACTACAAAACACCTTTAACTTCTTTAAGATGTATCGTGACATTGATGGCTGGATGCCCAATAAAGAGCTTGTTGTACCAGTGGTTAAGTCGTTACTTGATAGGTGGGTTTTGGCACGCGTTGAACAAACCACAGGCAAAGTAACCAAACACGCCGATCGCTATGAGGTGGACCAAGCAACAAAACCAATTAAAGAACTGCTAGATGATGTCTCAAATTGGTACGTACGGCGTTCACGCCGGCGATTCTGGAAAAGCCAAGACGATATAGATAAGCACACCGCATACGCAACTCTGCACTACGTACTCATTCGTCTGACACAGCTACTTGCTCCTTGGGCGCCATTTATGAGCGATCGCTTATACCGTGAGCTCGTTGCTGACATGCATATGCCGCAGTCCGTACATCTTACTGATTGGCCCAATAGCCAGAGCTTTGACACGGTCGTTCTTACCCAAATGACTGAAGTTCGCCAACTTGTGGCTGATGGTTTGGCGTTAAGGGCAGAGGCTAAGATAAAGGTTCGTCAACCTCTGGCCAGGGCGACTATCTTTACAGATAAAAAAGATAGCCTATCGGCTGAATATCTTCAGATTATTGCTGATGAGCTCAATGTTAAGGCGGTAGATATCGGTAAAAGTAGTGCCCAAGCAACCACTACACCAAAAATTAGTCTTGATACTGCCGTTAGTCAAGCTCTACAGCTCGAAGGTCTCATGCGCGATGTCATACGACTTATACAAAATGCCCGCAAAAAGGCTGGCTTAGAGGTTAATGATCGAATTGTCTTGGCTATCCAGACAGACAAGGCAGACATTATAAAGGCTATTGATGCACACAAAACAACAATTATGGCCGAAACGCTGTCTGTTGACTTAACGTTTGAACCAGTAAGTCACGGATTTTCGGAGACAGTCAAAATAGACGGCAATAGTCTGACTATTTCACTCAAGAAGAGTAATCGGTAGCAACAGGCTATTTACAAGGTAGGCTTTCTCTGTTAAGCTCTATCGGTAACTTTATTTCCTCCTCATAGTATTCTTATGAAAAAAGCAGTCATACTAACTGGTGGTAAGCAGTATATCGTTAGTGAAGGCGAAACTCTTGATATTGAGCTTATTGACGCAGATAAAAAGCTTTCCTTCGAGCCGCTGCTTGTTATTAACGGGGAAGAAGTGACTGTAGGGGCACCGTATGTAATCGGTGCAAAGGTAGCTGCTGAAGTTGTAGAAGCAAAGCTATTGGCCGACAAGGTAACTGCCATACGCTACAAACCTAAAAAACGCGTCCAAAAAGTCCGAGGCCATCGGCAGCGATTATCGCGTATCAAAATTACGGCCATTAACCTATAGCCCTCCCAATACAAAATGACCATTTCTGACTATGTTTGATGGTCAAAAAACTACTTTTTTGTCTGCAGCATATCTATGGATATGCTTTAACCAAAGAAAGCTAGTTTTTAGCCTCACCAACCATTAATCACAATCTGGTCATTTTGTATTGGGAGGGCTATAGCCAAGTAAATTTTGCTCTCAGTCAGCTAGGAACAGATAGAATGTGCTAAAATATATCCATTAGCGTATTTGTGTGCATGAACATATCTATGAAAAAGCCGCTCTCAACTATCGCCGCCTTTTTACTTGCGGTAGTTGCTACATTGGCCATTAGTTTAAGTCCAGTTTGGGCAGCCAGTATTTCGCAGGGCTATGCCACGAATGACAAAGATCTGAAAATCGGAATGTTAGTATCATTAAGTCCTGATAGCACCAGCGATAAGCGTCTGGTGGAACAAACTGGTAAAAAAAATAGGACAAGATTTGTAGGCATTGTTACAACAATTAACGCCAGCCTACTGACATTAACCGCCAAAGATGCTTCGATTTACGTAACAACAGAAGGAGCCACCTCAGTCCTCGCGTCCAATCTTAACGGCACCATCAAAAAGGGAGACAACCTAACAGTTTCACCACTAAAAGGCTTGATTATGCGTGCCGATAGCAATGAACCACAAGTACTTGGGACGGCACTCGAGAACTTTAATACTGCAACAGCCAAATCGCAACAGGTCAATAACACTGATGGTTCTAAACGAACTGTTGCTGTAGGAGCTATACGAATTGAGCTCAATCCCCATAATCTAGCAGGTATTAACGACGAACAAAAACCATTTCTGGTATTGTTCGGACAGTCAATAACGGGGAGGCCAGTTAATCAATGGCAAGTAGTTTCGGCCCTGGTAATCCTTTTTATATTGCTAGTAGTCGAAGGATCGATTGTGTATGGGGCGGTGCACAGTACGATAACAGCTTTGGGCAGAAATCCACTCGCCAAAAAAGCAGTGTACAAACAATTATTTCAAGTTTTCTTGCTAGTATCTGTAATTTTGTTGTTCGGAATGGGAGCTATTTACGCCGTTTTATGGGCCTAAAAGCTTTTGCTTTTCTAAGATAATCGACTACAATAATACCTGGGGTAGGACCACTCCGCATGCGGAGTGCGAATACAAACATGGAAAAACAGAGACAAAAACTACCTCAAGATAACCCTATTGCCAAAAATCCCGACCCAGGGACCTTGTTTACTGCTGCCCAAAACAGCTCTCAGCCACTAAATGCTGAACAAAAAACTGTATCAAGTTATACTCAACAAAAATTTGACCCGTATCAAGTTATTGATTCGAGCCTTGAAGCTCTAGAGACTGACACGAGTGAGGTTAATAGCCTATCTCAGCCAGCCAACCGCAGTGATTTTGCGACATTTTCTGAGCCACCTCCTTTACCAAGACGTTCGATCAAAATCCCACTACTTGTCACCGGTATATCCTTGCTAGTGGTTGGTTTGATTACTGCTGCCGGCGTCTACATTACAAAGCGTACAGGTCACCTGCGTCAATCAGCTGCCCAATCAACGGCTGAACAATCTGTTGATACCAAATTATTGCCAGCTCTAAATCAATCAATAATAGATGCACAAGGAGATGAACAGCTCCTCGTGCGGGGTGATGGATCGTTTAGTGGTAACGTAAAGGCCTCTGGTGTACAGGCAACCACCCTAAAAGTCACTGATGCCCAGACTACAAATCTACAGGCTACCACCTTAAAGGCTACCGATATTCAGGCAACCACCCTAAAAGCCACTGATGCCCAGACTACAAATCTACAGGCTACCACCTTAAAGGCTACCGATATTCAGGCAAACACTGTACAGACAGGTAACTTACGGGCCAATGACGTCCAAACAAACAGTGTACGCACCACTGATGTACAAGCCACGGGTAACCTTACTGTTTCTGGAGCGGCAACATTTGGCAGCATTAGCATTGGCAATACCTCTTCGGCGTTTGCCCTTGATGTAAGCGGAGATATCAATGCCTCCAACAGCCTAAAGATTGCTGGTAAAACGATTTGTACGGTACAGGGGTGTATAACAACCTCTGGTGTTACTTCTGTAAATGCGTTAAGTGGTGCCGTGGTACTGCAAGGGTCAGCCAGCCAGATTACTGTCTCGACGTCCGGAGGAACAATTACACTCGCCATTCCCCAAAATATTGCCACAAGTAGCTCACCAACTTTTGCTGGCCTAAACTTGCAATCAGCGGGCGGGTTACCAGGCAGTCTTACCACCGATAGTACCGGGATCAGCTTTACAGTCGGTGGCCGCACGTTTATATTGCCAACCACCGGAGGGGCTAACCAAACAATTTGTACCACTGGTGTAAGTTGCGCCGCTGGTGGCGGTCAGGCACTGCTGTTAGCTCCGGGTTCAGCCCAAACCGATAATACGGCTGACGCTTCAATTTTTGTTAACGACACCGGCGGCGGCAACCTGATCCAGATTCAACGTAATGGTGTAAACAGGTTTGTAGTGGATAATAACGGCAATGTAACGTTTGGCGGAACTAGTTCATCTACACTTGTCCCTAACAGCGATCTGACGGTTGGTACAGGTAGTTATCAATTGGCATTGCAGGGCAATCAATCGTCAGTAATTAGCTCAACAGACAGTAACAGTAACACTAGCACCCAAATTAGATTTAACTTTGGCAGCGGTGCCTTCGCGCCGACTGGCAATGTTATATACCAATTCCCCAATGATAGTTCGATATCCCCAGGTACATACACCGTTTGCACCACGGCCGGTAACTGTGTGGGTCAAGGAGGTAGCGCTACAGTATCTGGCACCGGCAATGCTGGTTTTCTACCGTTGTTTACCAATGATACCAATCTAATCAAATCAATAGTTAGCCAGTCCGGAGCCGCATTAACAGTTACCGGTTCTCAGACTATTAGCGGAGGACTAACCGTTCAGAGTGGTGACGTGACGCTAAGTACCGGCAACCTATTGGTTAGTAGCGGCACCTTAAGTGTCAATGGTACTTCCTCTTTTGCAAATACTTTAACAGTGACATCTGGTGGGCTAGTTATTACTGGCAATTCTTCAATAGCAGGTAATTTGACTGGACTAACGGGTCTAACCAGCAGCGGTACGATTACATTTTCAAGTATCTCCACCGGAGCTGCCTACATAAACACTGGCCAGCTAACTAGTGAACCACAACTGTCTGTCAGTAGAGGCGGAACCGGGGCTGCCAGCTTCACAGCTAACGGTGTCTTGTATGGCAATGGTAGCGGAGCCATCCAGTCAACGGCAGCAGGTAGCGCTGGCAGTTGTTTAATAAGCAACGGTTCTGTCTTGGCACCTAGTTTTGCAGGCTGTGCCAGCGGTGTTACACTTCAAGCCGTCTATAACAATTCAGTGCCTGCGGTTGTTGATCTTAATGCTACAAGTGGTGGTTTAGTGTTGCGTGATAGTTCAGGAGGTATTGGTGGAAGTTTATTTGCGATTCAAAATAGCGGTGGCACCAGCACTTATCTGTCTGTAAGCGCTACCGGGACCACTGTTGATGGAACCTTTACAAGTTCGGGGGCTTTAACAGTACAATCAGGCGGCCTAAGCGTTACCGGCGGTAATATTACCATCGGTAGCGGCAGTTTGAATATAAGTAGCGGCAATGCCGCCATTACGGGTAATCTTTCGGCAACAGGTAGCGTAACTTTGTCTGGTCTTAGCACCAATGGCCCGGTTTATACGACTAGCGGCGGGCTGTTAAATACTGAGGAGCAGCTAAGTGTAGTAAGGGGTGGTACGGGGGCTGCAACTTTTACGGCTAACGGCGTATTAGTTGGCAACGGCACCGGAGCGATTATCTCCACAGCTACGGGTACGGCTGGCCAGTGTTTGATTAGTAATGGCGCCGGCTCTTCACCGAACTTTAGTTCGTGTGCTGGCGGCGTGACTTTGCAAGCGATTTACAATAACTCCAATCCCGCGGTTGTAACGCTTGATGATACCAACGACGGCGTTATTATTCGAGACGCGGCTACGCCTATAGGCAGCACCTTATTTGCAATTCAGAGCAATGATGGCAATACCAGTTATTTATCAGTTGATGCCAGCGGTGTAGCCATAGACGGCGGCTTAAATACTTCAGGATCAATTACGGTCCAATCAGGCGGCTTGACCGTCAGTGCTGGTGGGCTAACTGTTACTGGTGATTCGACAATAAATGGTGAACTCAGCGGGCTAACCGGGCTATCTAGTTCAGGAACGATTATATTTTCGGACTTGAGTACAGATGGTCTGGTCAATGTCACCGGCGGGCAGCTTGGCAGCCAGACGGTGGTCACTATTGCTCAGGGTGGTACCAATGCTACCACAGCAGCCGATGCCCGAACTAATCTAAGTGCAGCTCAATCTGGGGCTAATGCTGACATAACTTCTACAGCTAATCTCAATACTATTACTCCTTCGGGTGCTCTAACCATAGGGGCGATAGGCCAGGCCTTTACGCTGCAGGGTACTAGCGGTTCGCTGATCACGGGTAGTAGTGGCGGTAATACAACCTCGCTTGGTTTTGCCGCGCCAACCGCCAACCGCACCATAACTTTGCCTGATGCCTCCGGTACTTTGGCCGTATCTGCCAGCGGCAACATAGCTCTCTCAGCAGCAGGCAATGTAACCTTCACCGGTATTTTACCGATAGCCAATGGTGGTACCAATGCGTTTGATGCGGCTACTGCCAGGTCTAATCTAGGCGCCGCCCAATCTGGTACTAACGCTGATATTACTACTACTACGGCACTTAACACCATTACCCCAAGTGGCTCGCTGACTATTGGCTCCATCGGCCAACAGTTCACCTTGCAGGGTAATGCTACCAGCACCATTACTTCTACCCAAAGCGGCAATACCGCAACTCTTGGTTTCACAGGCACAGCCACCGGTAATGTCATCTACAATTTTGATAGAGCTGCCAGTGCCGGAACCTACACTGTTTGTACTACGGCGGGGAATTGTACTGGTGGCTCGAGTGTCACCAGTGTTAATGGTATTAGTGGCGGTATAATAATAAACAACGCTAGTGCTTTGGACGCCACCCACATCGCTATAGATGATGCTTCTACCAGCGTAAAGGGTATAGCTCAGTTTGAAGTTGCTAATTTTACAACACTCAATGGTTTAGTCGACCTAGTGCAGGACATTAATACTAGCGCTACGCCGACTTTTACTGGCCTAAACTTAACTGGGACTAACAGTTTATTATTGGGTACTGCCAGCTCAGATGATGGTAGTATAACTTTTTACAATGACAGTTCTAATTTTAGTGTTGTGCTGCAAGCTACAACAGCCAGCGCTGATCGCACCATAATACTGCCTAATGAGAGCGGTACTATCTGTATTCAAGGTAGTAGTAACTGTGGTTTTGCCACAACAGCCAATGCTTTTGTGCAAGGTGGTAACACCTTTGGAGCTACAGCAGTACTAGGTACAAATGATAACTTTGGTTTAAGTCTTCGTACTAACAGCACTACGGTCGCGAGTTTTAGCGCCACTGGTGCAGCGCTATTTAAGAATGCCTCTAACTCAACTGCGGCTTTACAGATTCAAGACAATTCCAGCGCAGTATTACTGAATGTAGATAGCACTAATAGCCGTGTTGCCATCGGGCCCAATTCGTCTATAGCTCAACTATATGTTTCGGGCGCCACCGGCACGGAGGCCACCCTGAGAGTTAACTCAACCACCAGTAACGTTATCCTGGATGTGCAGAACAACGGTAGTACCATATTCTCTGTAGATACGGCCGGCTTTGTGGGTGTTAGGACTGATGCTAGCTTCACTATTGAAGATGCCAGTGGTGGTGATTTCTTTGAATTTAATATTGGTAATCAGCAGTTCACAGCCACTTCAAACACCGTTAATCCTACGCTTGATATTGCCAATGAAGGCGGAGAAGCCATTACGGCTTTGACTAACAGCGCTAGCAATTATGCCATTTCTGCCAGCGGACAAGGGGGAGGAATTGAAACCTTTTCGACCAACCTGCCGGGTGTTAAAGGAAGTGCCAGCAACAGTATCTCTGGACTTTTCCAGACCACTAATACGGCTGGCACAAACGCTAATCCAACTTTAGTGGCCAGGGCTAACACTAGTCAGACGGCTAACTTATTTGAAGCCCAGAACTCCAGTTCAGTTGCAGTATTCAGCGTTAGCACAACAGGTGCTTTAATCACTACAGCTGGCACCACTGGCCTATCTGTTACCGGCGCCCCCACTAACAGTGCTACTTCTTCTCTCATCCGTATAGGTAATGCCATCACTGGTGGTGATACCACTGCCAACGGCGGTACTTACATAGGCCTCAATGCGCCAGCCGCGGGCGCTGGCAGTGCAGCCGATCTATTGAACCTGCAAGTCAATGGCAGCAGCCGTCTAAGAGTTACCACCAGTGGAGCTACCACTGTAGCCGGACAACTTACCGTCAGCAGTGGCGGTATAGCTGTAACCGGTAACTCTACCATAACCGGTACCCTGGGCTCACTAACTGGATTAACTAGCAGTGGAACAATTACGTTTAGCGGACTGTCCACAGATGGCCCGGTCTACACAGCCAGCGGTGTATTAAACAGTGAGGCCCAGCTTAATGTAGCCAGGGGTGGGACGGGGGTAAATGCCTCATCAGCAGCCAACGGTAGCTTACTAATTGGTAACGGTAGTGGCTTTTCGCTCAATACTCTTACAGCCGGTACGGGCGTTACTATCGATAACACCACTGCCGGCCAAATTACTATTGCCGCACCAAACGCTGGTGCTTGTGCCAGCTGTGCAACTAGGGCGTTGGATAATCTTCAAAGTGTTAATATAAATACAACACTGCTAGCCCAGAGTGGCGTGGATCTTGGCTCCACCACCAAGCCATTTAAAGATCTTTACATCTATGGCAGCGGGACTTATGGCACCAATTACTTCAGGTTTACTGGCACACCAACAGCGGCAAGGACAATAACAGTACCTGATGCTGCTGGTACGTTGGCTGTGTCTGCCGGTGGCAACATAGCCCTATCGGCTGCTGGAAACATTACTTTCACTGGTCAATTGCCAGTGGCTAACGGTGGTACTGGTGCGGGTGATGCACCAACAGCTCGAACTAACCTTGGAGCTGCAGCTAGCGGTACAAACGCCGATATTACCTCAACTACAGCGTTAAATACTATTACGCCTAGCGGTGCTTTAACTATAGGTGCTACCGGACAATCCTTTACACTGCAGGGTAATGCCAGTTCTACTGTCACGGCTACCAACGGTGGTAGTACTACCACAGTGGGCTTTACCACACCGACAGGGACTAACAGTATTTTGTTCCCGAATGCCAGCGGTACACTCTGTACGACCACGGCCAGTACCTGTAGCGCTACCTATCAAACAGTTGGTTCTTTTGTGAATTTGCAAGCTACCACGCCGGGTAGCCAGCAAACAGGCAACATAAATGTCACCGGTACTATCATAAGCGGTACCCTCAACGCCACCACAGCCATACAGCTAGGCGGAACTTCCATAAATACTGCCGGTACGCTTACTAACGTTGCTTATCTGAATAACTCTACCCAGACCTTTACAGGCGTAAACATATTTTCTCGCAATGGTACAGGTACAGGCGATGTATCACTGGGCATTACCGGTGCACCAGTTAATGATGCTACCAGCTCCCTAATACGAGTTGGTAATGCCATATCTGTTGGTAACAGTTCAGCTAACGGCGGCACCTACATAGGACTTAATGCACCTGGCAGTGGTGCAGGTAGCGCGGCTGACCTAGTTAACCTGCAACGTGGTGGCACCAGTCAGTTTAAAGTTACAAACGTAGGGGCTACTACTGTAGCCGGACAACTTACCGTCAGCAGTGGCGGTATAGCTGTAACCGGTAACTCTACTATCAACGGAACGCTCAGTAGTTTGAGCGGGCTGTCCAGCTCAGGGACTATTACGTTCTCCAGCTTAAGCGGCGGAGCGGCTTTCATAAGCGGTAGCAACCAATTAAGTAGTGAGACTTCTCTGAATGTAGCCCGTGGTGGTACCGGCCAAACATTCTTTGCCACTAACACTGTATTGTTTGGCAATGGAGGCGCTACTGCCTTAGGTGGTGTGGCTCCATCAGCTGGTAGCCAGTGTTTAACATCCAACGCTGGCAATACCGCCTTGGTTTTTGCTACCTGCCCAGGCGCTGGTGGCGTCACCTCAATCGATAGCCAAACCGGCGCAGTTGACTTGGCTTATGCTACCGGTTCAGCCGGTGTTGTCACCATCCAGGATGCTGTAGCTGATGCTACTACTAAGGGTGTGGCTACCTTTAACAGCACCAACTTTACAGCTAGCAGCGGTGTTATTAACACTATTCAAGGCATCTCAACAGCTGCCTCACCTCAGTTTGCCGGCCTGACCTTAACCGGTGACCTAACACTTGGCACAAGCAACAAGGTATTCGCCAATACAATCCAGCAAACGGCTAACGGTCAAAATGTAACCGTTAACGCCGGCGCTAACCAAATAACACTCCACGCCAACGGTATTGACTTTATCTTGCCCACCAGTGGCGGTTCCAGCCAGACTATTTGTACCACCGGTGTAAGTTGTGCTGCTGGTGGTGGCCAAGCAGTTATCTTAGCGCCTGGTGCTGTCCAGACTGACAACACCGCTGACGCTTCCATATTCATCAACGACACTGGTGGTGGTAATCTACTACAGCTGCAGAGTGGAGGTGTCGATGCTTTTGTGGTTGATACTAGCGGTGATACAACTATTACTGGCACGCTTAATGTGACCTCTGCAATCCAGTTAAACGGCGCTTCTATTAACACCGCCGGTACTCTAACCAATGTAGCTTATCTGAATAACACCACCCAAACATTTACCGGCGTTAATAACTTTTCACGCAATGGTAGCGGCAGCGGTGACTATACCTTGGGTGTTACCGGCGCCCCCACTAACAGTGCTACTTCTTCTCTCATCCGTATAGGTAATGCCATCACTGGTGGTGATACCACTGCCAACGGCGGTACTTACATAGGCCTCAATGCGCCAGCCGCGGGCGCTGGCAGTGCAGCCGATCTATTGAACCTGCAAGTCAATGGCAGCAGCCGTCTAAGAGTTACCACCAGTGGAGCTACCACTGTAGCCGGACAACTTACCGTCAGCAGTGGCGGGCTAACAGTAACAGGCAACTCTACCATAACTGGTACCCTAGGCTCCCTAACCGGTCTTACCAGCTCTGGTACCATAACCTTCAGCGGACTTAGTACCAATGGGCCAGTTACAGTTAGCGGTGGAGTACTAGGCAGTGCTTCATCATTGGGTGTAGGGCAGGGTGGTACGGGCGGAACAAGTTTTACTGCCAACGGTGTGCTTTATGGTAACGGCACTGGTGCGCTGGGTGTTACAGGCACAGGTAGTACTGGACAATGTCTAGTCTCGGCAGGAGGCGGTTCTGCACCTAGCTTTGGCAGCTGTGCCCAAGGCGTCAACTCGGGCGTAACATTGCAGAATGCTTACGGCAACTCAACCTCACCACAAATTGTGCTTAGCGGTGCACAAGGTGGGATTCTAGTTAGGGACAATGCGACTCCAATCGGCGCTACATTATTTGGTGTCCAAAGTAACGGCGGTAGTAACTACCTGTCAGTTAGTGCCAGCAATGTCGCGGTAGGTGTAACATCTAGCTTTGCAAATACTTTAACCGTTACTAGTGGCGGCTTGGCCGTCAACACTGCCGGCATAACGGTGAGTGGCAACTCAACCATAGCTGGTACTCTAAGCAGTTTAACGGGTGTTGTTTTAATAAGCGGTACTGTGACAGTTTCCAGTCTGTCAACTGGTGCTGCATATATTGATGGTACTAACAAATTGCAAAGTGAACCTCAATTGGCTATTAGCCGCGGTGGTACCAATGTTTCTAGCTTTACTAATACTAACGGGCTTGTGTATTACGACGGTTCAAAACTTAACTCTATATCTGAAGGTGCATCCGAAACTTGTCTAGTTGGCAGTACCGGTGCACCGCCTGTCTTTGGCACTTGTGGTGCCGGAGTAACGCTGCAACAGGTGTATAACAATTCAACTACCCAACCTCAGATTGTGCTCAATAGCAGTCCGGGGGCTAGTGGTTTGATAATACGCGATAACGTAGCGCCATTGGGAGGCAACCTGTTTGCCATTCAAAATAATGCTGGCAGTACTTCGTACTTAGCGGTCACTTCTGGTGGCATAGCTGTGGCAGGTACGGCTAGCGCTACTGATGCTATCCAATCTCTATTATTTGATACGGCATCGGCAGTAGCTCTAAATGTTGGTACCACCAACGCTACCCAGATTAATCTGAACAAACACACCGTGTTAGCCGCCAACACCAACCTATCATTCACGGCGGGCAATGGTAACTTTGACCAATCAGCTACAAGTGGTACGTTTAAAACCGGTACCGGTGCAGTAACACTAAATGGCAACACAACTGTAGCCAACAACAAATCATTCACGGCAGGGGGTGATGCCACATTTGTTGATGCCACCAATTCCCCCACAGCCTTTCGCATCCAAAATGCCGGTGGCGCTTCAACTATCTTTAATGTAGATACTACCAACAGTATCATCACCGTTAAGGGTGCCAGTAGCAATGCTGTAGTCAGCTTAACTGAGCTATTTACCTCTGGCGTCTGTACTGGCACAAACTGGACTGGAACTGGCCCCTGGACGCACACTATCGGTTCTGCCGTGCCACTATCTTGTACGCCACCGGCTACGGTTACATCTGGCGCAACTTATCAAGTTAAATTTACCATCGGTGGTGCCCCCATTACTTCTAGCCAAACCATTACGCCAAACCTTGGGGGCGTTTCTGGCAAGGCAATTGATGGGATTGCTGGTAATATTACCGACTACACCGTACTTATTACCACCAGTAGCACGGCTGGCCTAAGCTTTACACCCACCACTGGCTGGAATGGCACAATATCTGCCATTAGCGTAAAAGAAGTAACAGCCAGCAACGCGGTACTCAAAGTTAATAACTCCGATAGTACCACGGGCTTAGAAGTTCGTGGTGGTGGCATAGCATCAGGCGTTACAACAGCCAATACTTTTGTAGGTCTTAACAGCGGACTGTCATTAGTCAGTGGCACACAAAATGCTGGCTTTGGTGCAGGAACGCTACAGTACAATACATCAGGTGGCCAAAACAGCGGGCTAGGCTTTAATGCCCTGCAGTCTAACACAACAGGCTCAAACAACACCGGTCTTGGTTTCCAGAGTTTGCAGTCCAATATTAACGGTGCTGCCAACACGGCTGTTGGCTATAACTCGTTGCTTAACAACGTAACTGGTAGCAACAACTCAGCCTTTGGCCAGCAAGCTTTGCTGGCAAACACGGCTGGTAGCAATAATACGGCCGTGGGCTCATTGGCCCTTTCTGCCAATACTCTGGGCTCAAACAACATTGCCATTGGCAGCAGTGCTTTGGCAGGTAACACTCAAGGTGGAAGCAATGTGGCCGTGGGTGGCAGTGCTTTGGGCGCAATAACAACCAATTCCAATGGTACAGCTCTCGGTTATCAGGCACTCCAAGCTGCGACTGGAGCCGGCAACCTCGGCGTGGGCACGGCGGCGGGCAAGAGCATTACCAGTGGTGCCAATAATAGCTTCTTGGGCTACAACGCCGGTAACACCGATAGCATATTTGCCACGCTGGCTAATATCAATAACTCTGGTGCCTTTGGTTATAACGCTCAAGTTCAAGCCAGCAACAGCATAACTATAGGTGGGCAAGGGTCTAATCAAGTTAACGTGGGCATAGGCACCACAGTACCGCTAAATGTATTTAGTGTTTCACCTATTCAATATTCCACAGGTACGGTAAGCCAGAGTTCCAGTACAACTGTAGTGGGAGTAGGCACAACCTTTACCTCGGCTATGGTAGGCAACCAGCTTATCTATGCTGACGGTGTTAGCGATACTATCACAGGGTACACTAGCCCAACAAACATCACGGTGACAACTAACCGAACCCATAGTTCATCTGCTTACAGAATTCACTACATTGGCTTGCAGGTTAAAAGCGACGGCAGTGTGGGTATTGGGGCAGTAGATCCCCAAGGGTTCCAGGTGCAATCCAGTGTTAGTGAATCTACTCGTGGTTATACCAATATAAGAATGGGTGTAGCGGGGGCGCTTGGTACGCCCACAGCTCGTATTATCTTAGAGCATGGCACTTCGCCTAATTTGTGGGAAATAGACAACGATACAGGTAACTTCCGTATTTACCAACCTAACAACATTCAACTGCAATTAGGCGGTTCTTCTTTAACAGTAGGCGTAGTCAACAGCTCATTTTACGTAAATACAACTAATAACCGTGCAGCTATAGGTACAACTACCACAGGTACTAGCCGTCTAACGGTGACTAATGGTGCTACAGCCGATAGTTTACTAGACCTCAAAGCCAACACGACTTCGGTAGTCACTGTTGGCTCAGCTGGCGCTACCAACTTCCAGAATAGCACTAACTCCGCCAACGCTTTCCGCATTCAAAATGCTGGCGCCACTTCACTCTTCAATATTGACTCTACGGCTGACAGCATCAACCTAATAACAAACGGTAATTTCGAAATAGACCTTACTGGCTGGACCGACAAAGACAGTTTAGGCGACAACGCTTCGATTAGTCATAACACCGGTATTGGTTATTTCGGCGGTAAATCATTAACAATAATTTCAGCAGGCACCGATGCCGGGACAAAATATAATGTTACCTTAATTACGTCCACTGCTTATACGCTAACATTTTATGCTACATCAGGCTTTGGGCCTACGACTGACCTAAAGGCAGGTTACTCCAACACCGGTACTTTGGGTGGCGAAGCCAACACTAGCTGTTACCTGACCCTACCTAGCACCAAAGAGGCCTCAACAAACATAAACGGCTGGAACCGCTATAGCTGTACCTTTACTACGCCCGGCAGTAATAGTGGCACGCCATACATATATGTTGAAGGCAGCGGGATTATGGTTATAGATGCTGCCAAGCTGCAACTGGGTTCAAACCCACCAGTCTTCCGTGATGGGGCCATTGATTTGAATAGTGTGGTGACTTCACCATTAAGTTTGCAAAACTCCTCAAACTCTGTGAGTGCTTTCATTGTCCAGAATAGTACAGGTAGCCCGGTATTGAGTGTAGATACGCTTAATAATCGCATAGGTATCAATACCGGCATAACGGCTAACACCTTACCAACTGCAGATCTTAGCTTTGGGGCGGGCGCCAACCGCACCATAAACGTCGTAGCCCAGACCACGCTCAATACTGCTGGCAACTCACTTACAGTTGTATCTGCGGATGGTAATGGATCAGGAACAGGAGGGGACTTAAACTTACAGAGCGGCAATGGTACTGGTGGCACCAACGGCGCTGCTGGTGGGCATTTGAGTGTTCAAGGTGGCGTAGGTACTACAATTACTGGAGGTACTCAAATTACTAGCCTGAGTGCCGGTGGGGGAGTCACAATCAAGGGAGGTGCCTCTGGTAACGCAGTAGCTACAAGTGGTACGGCTGCGTGGGCTCTTGCGAGTGGTGGTGGTGTGATCGTACAAGGCGGTGCGGGTGGTTTTGGTTCTGGTGGTACGTCTTCAAACATTGGTGCTAGCGGTGGAGGAGTAACTATTCAGGGTGGCACCGGTGGTTTGGCAACCGGATCTGGGCTTAATGTAGCCGGTGTTGGCGGAAATATTTCACTGCAGGCTGGCACAGGTGGATTGGCATCTGCTGGTTCCGTTAACACTTTTGGAAATGGCGGTACAATAACCATTCAAGGAGGCACCGCTGGCGGTGGCAATGCAAATGGCGGCAATGTATCTATAGTTGGCGGTATCGCATCAGGTACGGGCACAGCAGGTAAAGTAATCATTAAACCAGGCACTGGCAACGATTCTACCACTGCCCTCCAAATTCAAAATGCTGCTGGCACAACATTCTTTAACGCCGACAGCACCAAACAACGGATTGGTATCGGTACCTCAGCGCCAATTGCCCAGTTGCATGTAGCCGGGCTTGACATACCTACACAGGCGGGTACCGTTAACATGGGCGGTACTACTGCCGTTTATGTACAAGGTCGCTATGCCTACATAGTCCAGAAGAATGCCGACTTATTCCAAATTGTTGATGTATCTAACCCAGCCAGCCCAGTTATTGTCAGCACTACAACGACTGCGCTCGGCCTTACTAGTGGTACGAGCTCAAGCGTCTATGTGCAAGGCAATTATGCATATATAACCGTAGGTAATGGCGGGAACAAGATACATGTGGTTGATGTCACTAACCCCAGGGAACCACGATTTGCCAATGGGACGGGCGGGCTAACAATTACAAACTGTGATGCCAGCGACACAGTAGCGCAGGGTCGTTACTTGTTTGTGGCTTGTACCAGCAATTCCACACTGCGGACATTTGATATATCTAACCCAGCCAGCCCAACGCTCATTTCTACGTTTACTACCTTAAATGCGCCAAACGCCATAGCCGTACAAGGCAGGTTTGTTTATCTTGGTGAAGCACAGGACACCATAGAGATTGTTGATGTTGGTAATGTAGCCAGCCCAAAGCAGGTTGGAGCAACCGACGACGGCATAGCAGCTGCTATAAACTCGGTAGCAATACAAGGCCGTTACCTATATGCCGGTTCAACCTCTGCTGGGCACACCATGTACGTTATCGATGTTGGTAATGTAGCCAAACCAATGGTTTTGAGTACCAACGTGAACATTACAGCCGGAACTAGCCCTGGCTTTACCAAAATAGTAACCCAAGACAGATATATGTATGCTACCAGTGATAACGGCATTTTATATAACTTCAATATTTCTGACCCAACCAATATTTCGCTGATTTGTACTGCCGGTAGTACCTGCCCGACCGTTGCCACCGACAGTGCGGCAGACATGATGATTAATGGCCGTTATGCGTACATTGCTGACAATGACAATATCACAGGTAAATTAACGGTTATGGATCTGGGGGGTGCTTACATACAGCAACTCGAGGTTGGCGGGCTTGAGGTCGCTACTATTCAAACCAGTGGTGACACGTCAATAAACGGCAGCGCTAACATCGGCGGCGACCTAACAGTGGGGAGCTCCCTACAGGCAGCAGTCTTGAGCGTGGGCGGATTGCCTACCACAACTTACTACAGCACCGGTACGGCCTGTCAGTCCAGCAGCAGTTGTACGGGTACAGGCAACTCGATGACCGTTGGCGGCAGTGGTACCAGTTTTACCAGCGCTATGATTGGCGGACGGATTAGCTTTACCTACAGTACCGGTACTGTTACCCAAAGCGGCACAACAGTCACTAGCGTGGTCGGCAGTGGTGCCACGTTTACAGCTGCTATGGTAGGCGCTCAAATGTACATAAATGGGAAAGTATCACGAACAGTTATCGGATTTATAAACTCCTCAGTGTTGACTGTCAGTGTTTCTGAGACCATTGGGGCCGTGACCACTTATAGCATAACCGGCATGACACAAACCATCACTGCTGTAGCAAGTGGCACATCGCTCACAACATCCAAATCTCAAGCCCTGCCAACCTCGGGCCAGGGCTGTGGTTGTAGCTATGTCATAAGTTATGTAGCCGGCGGCGGCGGCGGACTATATGTCAACCAGGATGGCAAGGTAGGTATAGGCACGAATGCCCCAACAGCAACTCTTCAGGTGTTTACTGGTACAAACGTGACCAATGCACTCCTAGTTCAGAACGCAGCTAGCCAAACCATATTCAATGTCGATACCTCACTCGGTAAGGTATCTATTGGGCTCGGTAGTGCCAGTGCCGGCAGTGCCGCTCTCTGTTCGACTTTAACTAATAATGCTGCACCGGCTGCAGGTACAGCTTATCTGATAAGCGATTGTAGCGGCACACCCTCAGCTGACTTTGCCGAAATGTATCCGGCTGCTTCTGACACCTCCGTTGGTGATGTCGTAGCCCAAGGGAGCACCCAAGTTCCAACCTATAATTCATTGCCAGATGGTTCAGTGGATTGGGATAGCGTCAAGGGCACTGTCAGTCAAGTTGTCAAAGCCACCACGCCGTATAGTAGCGGTTTAATCGGCGTAATGTCAGATAACTACGGGGACTTTGGCTCAGTCGGATACAATATCAAAGAAACAGATAACCCCAAGTCCGTGGCACTAGTTGGTCGTGTATTGGTAAAAGTTACAACCGAAAACGGTGCAATTGAACCTGGTGATTTCTTGACTGCTTCGGCAACTCTGCCAGGTTATGCCATGAAGGCTACCCAAGCCGGCAATGTGATTGGCCAAGCATTAGCTTCTTACAGTGATGGTGTGCCAGGTACTGTAATGGTGTTTGTGCGAGGTCAACATTATGCCGGTCCTGCAATCAGCGATGCTATCCAAAACGGTGGCGCTGCCAGTCTGGCAAGTATTGCAGTAACCGGTTCTGCTAACTTGAATGATTTGAATGTATCTGGGAATGCCAGCCTGGTTAGCTTAACTGTTAGTGGCACGGCTACCGTTGGCACGCTTGTGGTTACCGGTCCGGCCTCTGTTGGCACTCTGACGGTCAATGGTCATATTATCACCGCCGGTGATGATGCTACGGTGGCTGCTGGTGCTGCCTCTTGTACTGCCCCCACAGTTACTATCACTGGCAACGATACTGCCGGTACGATCACTATTGATACTGGTACTGGCTGTAGTGCTACAGGCGCACTGGCTAAAATAACATTTGCCAATACCTATGGTGTGGCACCCAAGATGGTAATAACGCCCACCAATGCCTCGGCGACTGATCTCAAGTACTTTATTGGCTCTACCACAAGCAATGAGTTTACTGTCAACACCAGCACAATACCTAGCGCCAATACAACATATAAATTCAACTACTTTGGTGTCCAGTAATAAACAGAGAGAACTAGCCGGTTAAGTCAATCGGTTTGTAATTTACCGACAACCAGAATAATGGTAGGCTTTAGTGTAGAGAAGATAGAGAAGGAAGACTATAACACAAAGATGCAACACATCATTGCGGTGCTAAACCAAAAGGGCGGAGTAGGGAAGACCACTACCGCAATTAACGTCAGTGCCTATCTGGCCAAGATGGGCCGAAGTATTCTGCTGGTAGATATAGATCCCCAAGGTAATGCCACGAGTGGGCTCGGCCTCGATAAGCAAACGCTGGATACAACAATGTACGACGTGCTGTTTGGTGAGGCAGAGGTATCCTCAACCATACATGAAACGAATATTAGCGGACTTACTATTTTGCCTGCCAATTCCCACTTGGCGGCAGCCGAAGTTGACCTGGCCTCACAAAATAAGCGCGAATATAAACTTCAATCTGTCATTCAAAATCTAACCCACGACTATATTATTATTGATTGTCCGCCAGCACTTGGCTTGCTTACCATCAATGCCTTAACGGCAGCCCAGTATGTACTGATACCAGTGCAGGCAGAATATTATGCCATGGAAGGTTTGGGACAGCTACTCGACATCATCCAGCGTGTCCGCGCCGGCCTAAACCCACAGCTAGAAATTATTGGAGTAGTCATAACCATGTTCGATAGCCGCACGACCTTGTCCGAGCAAGTCGCCGCCGAGCTCAAAAAACATTTTAGTGATAAAGTACTCCGTAGCGTTATACCGCGTAACGTGCGCCTGGCCGAAGCGCCGAGTTATGGCAAATCTATTATGGAGCATGACAAATGGTCCAAAGGCGCGCGCAGCTATAAGCAACTCGCTAAAGAAATTGATAAAATACTTGTTAAGGACTATAACCAATGAGCACCAAACAATCCAAAGGACTAGGGCGGGGGTTTGATGCTCTTTTGCCTACTAACTTCGACAACACTATTTTAACGAACGAGCAAGATCGCATACAAAAGTTACTCATTTTAGACATTGCACCTAACAAAACACAGCCAAGACGCCATTTTGACGCTAGTGCGCTAGATGAACTGGCTGCGTCTATAAAGCGCCACGGCATACTACAGCCAATAATTGTCACGCCGCTTAGTAGAGGCAAATATAACCTAGTTGCTGGTGAACGGCGGTGGCGAGCCGCTCAGCTAGCAAAACTAGAGCTTATACCAGCCATTATTAGAACAGCCGAAGAGCTGGAACAGCTAGAAATCGCCCTCGTAGAAAACGTCCAGCGGGTCGATCTTTCGCCGTTAGAGCAAGCAGCTTCCATTCAGCGCTTGCACGAGCAGTTTAATATGGATTATGAAACTATCAGCAAACGGCTTGGCAAAGCAGCTTCAACCTTGCAAAACATGGTACGTTTACTTGGATTGTCAGAGACAGCGCAAGCTGCCTTGCATCAAAAGCACATTACCGAAGGTCATGCCCGTGCGATTTTGGCGCTTAAACGAGCCGAACACCAACAGGAACTGCTTGATCTTATCAAAGGTCGTGGTTGGTCGGTGCGTCAGGCCGAGCGCTATGTCACTGCTCACAAAGAGGGCATTGAGGACGCCCAAAAAGCTAGTGCCCGGGTCAGCTTGTCTACGCCCGAAACCAAAACCCTCGCCAAAATCCTTAAAACTCCAGTAGCCATCCGCCGCATGGCCAAAGGTGGCAGACTAGAAATTACATTCAAGACCGAGGCCGAGCTCAAGCGTATTATCGAGCGGCTTGGCCGGTGAACAAAGGCTAAAAAGCTTTTGTCTTATTAAAGGGGAAAATCCTGGCCGCTAGTTTGCCCACAATATCGTTGGCAGATACGGTGCCGAAGGCTCGCGAATCTAAAGAGTTAGGTCGATTATCACCACACACAAACACTTCACCTGGTGGCACGGTTATATCAACGTTACCTGGTGTGGTTACAATGGCACTGCCATACGGTAGTGATTTGTCGGGCTCATAGCCATTGGGGTGCTCCTTGTTGTAGACAGTCAAACTACCATTCTTAACGACTACCCGTTCACCCGGCAGTCCAATCACCCGTTTGATGAGTTGTTTTTTGGTACTTCCGCTAAATTCATTCAGATCGCTTTTGGCAAAAATAATAACGTCACCACGCTGCGGTATAAAGGGGTTACGGGTGATTTTAGCAATGGTTCGGGGCACCTTCCAGACAAAAAGCCGATCCTGGTTTTGCAGGGTAGTTTCCATGCTAGGCCCATCTACCTCATATGATTGGATGACAAATGCCGTCAGGCAAAGAGCAACTAGTGGGGCACAAATAACAATAGCCAGTGTTGACAACAGTGATTTGAGCCCCTCGTGGTTAAGTAGCGGGGGCTGCTCGGTCAAGGTTGGTGTGATCTTGACTGGTGGTGTAGCCGGTGGCTGGGGGGATGGCTGAGGCTGCCCAGGAACTTGGGGTGGACTGCCTATAGACGGTTCATAAAGTACCATAACCCGTCCACTATAACTTACTTTCCCATATCATGCACATGTTTACTACTGGGTTTACTTACGGTCCTCAAAAACGGTATACTAGTCGGCACGTGGTTATGAATCTTTACCCTTGTCCACCACTGTTAGAAAGCCGACCACCTGCCATCCGCCATCGGTCCTATTATGTCCGTTTAATGTCAAGTAATCATAATAGACCTGCGTGCCGGTGTGCCGGTGTATTTGCTGGTAAACTCGACTTACGCAAAGCTCCCCCATCCCCAGACCAAATCTGGTCAACTGCCAACTGTTTTTCTTCCCTCGATGTATCTACGGATACATCTCTGCCAGATAAAACCATTGGCACCAACCCAGATGTACCCTGGAAACGAGGGATTTTGCGTAAGTCCAGTATAAAAGAAAGCTGTTCATGAGCCCGGGGGAAAACTTTCGCCGGCCCAAACGGCATGTACGCCGAGGCAGCATGGACGGCTTTATTTCGCCTGAAAGTTTTAAGCGGGAAGGTAGCTTGGGTATACAGCCCCAGGGGCAAGCCGAGCAAGATCAGGCCACCCAAGTCGGCAACTTTAAGCGGCCCGACGGGTATCACCCGGTTTCGCAAGCCATAGCCGGCACACTCGAAAAAGATCCACCTGTTGTCTTATCTGCAGAGCCGCGTCGCCCCCGCCGCCCAGCAATTGATGCGCCTAAGTCGTCAAAACATGGCTCCTCCTGGCGAAAAATAATGGTTCGAAGCGCCATAGGACTATTTTTGGTAATTTTGCTAGCTGGTAGCTACTTATTTGGCAAGGCATATCTGCAGACACACAAAGTATTTAAAGGCGGTAGCCAAGCCGCTGCTCTGAATGACGAGGTTGATCCGGCCTCTTTGCGTGTTGAGGGCGACGGACGGGTTAATATTTTGCTGTTGGGCAAGGGTGGTGATGGTCACGAAGGGCCTGATCTGACAGATACGTTGCTGCTGGTCAGTATTGATCCGGTTCACAAAGATGTCGGACTGGTGAGTATCCCGCGTGATCTTTGGGCTAAACCGCCCGGTTCGGGCTATAGCAAAATCAACGCGGTCTACGCCAATGCCAAATATAGTGCTCTCGGTGCCCGCAAGACGGCCCAACAGGCTGAGGACGCCGGGCTTGCCGCCATTGATAAGACCGTGGCTTCTGTACTGGGCATCCCTATCCATTACCACGTTATGGTTGATTTTAAAGCCTTTAAGGAAGCTGTTAATACCGTTGGTGGCGTTGATCTGAACGTAACCAGTTCAGTTTATGAAGCCCTGTGGGACGAGAGTACTGGCGATAACTTTATCCTCAATGTGCAGCCCGGCCAGCAACATTTTGATGGTACCCGTGCGCTGTTCTACGCCCGTTCGCGCTATACCAGCCCGCGTGGTGACTTTGACCGTACGCAGCGCCAGCGAGCCCTGCTGGTGGCGCTACGACAAAAGGTTTTCAGCCTGGGGACTTTTGCCAATCCCCTCAAGGTTTCGCAGTTGCTTGACACCTTCGGTAACCACGTTCGTACCAATATCGGTACTAACGAAATCAAGCAATTGTTTAATCTGGCGCAGTCAATCAATAGCAGCGGCGTAACGTCTATTGGCCTGGCCGATCCGCCCAATGACTACGTCCATACGGGCACGGTGGGCAATCAGTCAGTGGTAATCCCTAAAGAAGGCATTGGTAGCTACAAAGCCATTCAGAGCTATATCCGTAACATCTTGCGCGATAGCTTCCTCAAAAAAGAAAATGCTACCGTCATGGTTCTAAATGGGACTGGTATAGCTGGCTTAGCTACCGAAAAGGCTGAGGAACTCAAGTCTTTTGGTTACAAACTAGGACAAGTTGGCGATGCTCCCACCAAGAACTACCAAAATACTATCTTGGTAAATCTGCGTGGTGACCCCAAGAAGTACACCAACCATTACCTTGAACAGCGGCTTGGTACCACGGCTGTCGGCAGCCTGCCAGACGGTACTATCAGTCCTGGTTCAGCCGACTTTGTTATAATACTTGGTGCCAATGATACAACTAGTAACTAAGCTTAAACCAAAGGGCGGCTTCTCCAACCTTATTCATATTGGTTTAACAGCTCTTTTGTCAGCCCTCGTCTTTGTACTGGTACGTTTGCAGTTCGTGGAGTTAGCAGTCGCGGTAATCCTGCTCAGTAAATGGCGCATGCTAGCTGTTAAACCCCGACATTGGGCTGCAAACATCCGTGCCAATGCCGTAGATATTACAGTCGGATTGTCATTCTTAATATTTATGACCCATAGCAGTTCGCAGTTGATGCAGCTGTTTTGGGCAGTTTTGTATGGTATTTGGCTGGTTGCTGTCAAACCACGCTCCAAACTATTAGGGGTGACGATGCAGGCATTTATTGCCCAGTTTGTCGGCCTAAGTGCCCTCTTTCTCAACTATGGCGGAGCACCGTTATATGTTTTGGTAATGCTAGGTTGGTTGATTTGCTACAGCGCCGCCCGGCACTTCTTTACTAGCTTTGATGAACCACTGACGCGCTATTTGTCCAATGTATGGGGATACTTTGCCGCCGCATTAATATGGGTGTTAGGGCACTGGCTGCTGTTTTATGGGGTTATTGCCCAACCAACCCTACTACTGTGTGCTGTTGGCTTTGGCTTGGCCGGTATCTACTACCTCAATCAGACCGATCGGTTATCATTATTGCTGCGCAGACAACTTATTTTCGTTATGATTGCTATAGTTGTCATTGTGCTTGTGGCTTCTGATTGGGGCGACAAGACTATATAAGACAATTATTTAAGGGAGTGTAAATGGCCATCGAAACCAACAAGAACAACATTACAACAGCTACGGGATCAACCGTGGTTGCTCCGTCTTCTCCAAAACCGAACACGGTAAATCCCGATATCCCAAAACCGGCACTTATAGGTTTCGCGGTTATTGCGGTACTGAGTTTGGGATTCTTAGGTGGTTGGCTGGGGGCAGAGAGTAAACAGCAACAGGATAACACTAGCCAGGCTTCACAGGCTAAGCAAGTAATCCTGAGCGAAAGCCAGCTAATTAGCGATATTGCCAAAAAGGCTGGCCCCAGCGTAGTATCAATAGATGTCACTACCAAGAGTAATCAGACGGATTTTTTGAGTTATAGGAGGCAACCAATCCAACAACGAAGCGCCGGTACTGGTTTTATTATCAGCAGTGACGGTGTTGTGGTGACAAACCGCCACGTTATTCCCAAGGGAGCTACCTCTATTAGTATTACGCTAGCTGATGGTACCGAGCTGAGTAATGTAGAGCTGATTGGCCGAACCAACGACTCTGACCCACTGGACGTTGCCTTCCTTAAAATTAAGGACAAAAAAGGCAAAACACTTAAAGCCCTCAAGCTGGGTGATTCCAGCAAAATGCAAGTTGGTTTTAAGGTAGTAGCCATTGGTAATGCCCTGGGACAATTCCAAAATACCGTTACAGAGGGCATTATTTCGGGTTATGGGCGCAGTGTCCAGGCCAGTGATGCCAGCACTAGTACATCCGAAACACTTGAAGATCTGTTCCAAACCGACGCGGCTATTAATCCTGGTAACTCGGGCGGGCCGTTGGTTAATACCGAAGGGGAAGTTGTTGGTATCAATACCGCTATTGCCGGCGACGCACAAAATATTGGCTTTGCTATACCTATTAACAATGTCATGGGGCTCATTAACAGCGTACTAAAACAGGGTAAGTTACTGCGACCCTATCTTGGCGTTCGCTATATATCGTTAACTGACGATGTAGCCGCTCAGCTCAATCTCAGCATTAAACGTGGCGCCTATATCGTTACTGGTAGCACCGAAGCTCCGGCAATTATCGCTGATAGTCCTGCCCAAAAAGCTGGCCTCAGAGAAAAAGACATCATTACTAAAGTTAATAATACCAACGTTGATGAAGTTCACAGTCTAACATCGGTACTTGGCAAATTTAGTGTCGGAGACAGAGTTACCTTAACTATTGTTCGGGATAGCAAGACCATGACCGTCAAGGCCACACTGGCGGCAGCCCCGACCTCTTAACGGTCAGCTACAAAAAGCTGGATAAAATCGTCAGTTTTTTTTAGCCGGTAACCGGCACTCTTAGCAATAATTGATAAGCTTTTGTGCTGAAAGGGTAATGACTCCGTGAATACAAATTGTACCCAAATCTTCATCTGTTGAAGCTGCTTAAACAAGCGCCTGTAAAGGTCCAATCCATCCTCGCCGCCAAAGATGGCATGGCGTGGTTCCATGGCAGCGGCCTGATTAACATGGTACAAATCGGGCACATAGGGCAGGTTAGCCAGCAGTATCCACGTATCGCCAGCAGCCTGCTTACGAGCATAGCTCGCAACTCTGCTGTTGGCTTGTGGGCCAGAATCTGTTTTTCCTTTGTGTTGCTCGCGCAACGTACCGCTTGTACGTTTTACTTCGCTACTCAAGGAGAAAACAGTTTCTGGCTCCGCATACGTGAATCCTGACATTAAGTTGGATAGCGGCTCCAAGAGATTGCCTTGAAGGAATTTAATTTGGGCGCTGTGCTTTTTGGCGTTCTTACGAGCGACTTCTAAGCACGCCGGATCTACATCAATAGCAATGACTTCCGCTTGAGGCAGCTCAACCTTAGCGGTAATGGCTAATGCTCCCGAACCAGTCCCCACATCCACAATGCAAGGCTCAGCCTTGTTACAAGGCTGAGCCTTGCAACAATCAATTAAAAGGTCAAGCATTGTTTCGGATTCGGGGCGTGGCTCGAGCACATCCTTGTTTACCAAAAATTCACGGCCATAAAACTCAGTTTTACCTCTGATGTAAGCCAGTGGTTCATGAGACAGCCGTCGTTTAATCTGTTGCTGTAATGTGTGAAAGGTTGAACCTTTCACATCAAAATCTGGGTGGGCAAGGAGCCATGAACGGTTTTTGCCGGTAGCGTCTTCCAGCAGCACTAAAGCATCCAGCCGCGCTGTCCCAATCCCAGCCTGCTCTAGCTTGGCAATAGTGGATCTTAAAAACTTTTGAGTAGTCAAAATTAAATAAATCTTAGGCTTCGGACAACTTCACACCGGTTTGTTTGGCAATTTCGTGAATCCAACGCTCTAAACGGTCAACCTTGCGGACAAGCATAATCATTTCCTGATGGTAATCACGAAGTTGTCCACCCAACTCTGCTATAGCGCCACCTAGTTCATCAATTTTTTTATCCTGAATATCAAAACTTACGCTCATTTCTGAACGCATTTTTTCCATATGCTTAAAAAAGCGCTCAAAAGATTCGTCGTGGCTTGTAAGTTTTTTGTTAACTCCAGCAAAACCCCGGTCGATTTTTTTAGACAGTTTAGTCAATTGATCATCACTCATATCTATATAGTAACACATCATATGCCTAGACATTTTGCGATTTTACAGAGTAAAGTTTGACAAAAAGCGTAAAAAGTATTGACAAATTAAGAGAGAGAGAGAGAGAGAGTATTATATGTTCTATGACAGAAGCACCTAGAAACAGATTACCTGATGAAGAACCGGACTTCGGAGAACACGACTCTGATTTTTATGAAAATCCCTTTGGGCATGCTACAAGCAAAGATCTTTTTGCCCACTTAGATGCAAATGATGTACCTGCAAATTCTTCCCTAATTGACAAACATTTTGATGATGATCCCAACAACTGGCGTGAAACACAGCGCATTAGGAAAGAAACCGAAAGAAATGCAGCAGATACAACTAGCGTAAACTTACACATCAGAAAAAAATTACCGGGCTCATATTAGCGTTAATTTTTATTCTTGGCTTATAAGTTCGTGTTCGGCGGTTTGCTTAAGCAAGAACGACACCATCGTTATCTTCATCGGTAATTGCTCGGTCAAGTGCTTGTAGTTTCTCGATAATATCGTCAATATTGCCATCCAATGCACCTGACAAATTACTGCGACTGTAGCCAATGCGGTGATCAGTTATGCGATCCTGGGGGAAGTTATAGGTACGAATCTTTTCGCTGCGATCACCAGTGCCAATTAATTTTTTACGGGCTTCTGATAATTGCTTGTGTTCTTCATCAATTTTTATTTGCAGTAACCGTGAGCGCAAAATACCCATGGCTTTGGCTTTGTTTTTGATCTGCGATTTTTCGTCCTGATTAGTCACGACTAAGCCAGTGGGAAGGTGAGTTATACGCACGGCCGAATCTGTAGTGTTCACGCTTTGGCCACCGTGTCCGCCGCTGCGAAAAACGTCTATGCGCAAATCGGCATCCTTAATCTCTACGTCGGTTTCCTCGGCCTCAGGCATAACAGCCACAGTTACGGTACTAGTATGGATGCGCCCCTGGCTCTCTGTTACTGGTACCCGTTGGACTCGGTGCACACCCGCTTCGAACTTAAGATTTTTGTAAGCCTTATCACCGTGGACCGAAAAAATAATTTCTTTAAATCCCCCCGCTTCGCTAGGACTTTCGCTTACCAACTCAGTTTTATAACCTTTACGCTCGGCCCAGCGACTGTACATGCGAAACAGATCACCGGCAAACAAACTAGCTTCATCACCGCCAGCAGCAGCCCGAATCTCGACGATTGCATCATGCTCATCATTAGGGTCTTTATGTAATAAAAATTTTGATAATTGAAGTCCCAGTTCAAAAAAATCCTCGCTAAGATCCATAGCTTCGAACTCAGCCAACTCTACGAGGTCTGTATCATCAGAGTTCTTAATTATGAAACTGGCTTCTGATAATTGTTTCTCAAGCTCTTTGCGCTTATCAAATAAATTAATAATTTCTTCTAATTCGGATTGGCGTTTGGCCAGCTTAGGGTAGTCTTTGGAACTAAAAATAGCCGGATCTTGCAGCTTTTTCTGCAGATCCTCATATTCTTGGCTTAGTGCTTGCTCTTTAGATTCCATAGCTTTCCTTAAGTATATAAAAACCGCCAGAATAATAGTATCGCTGGCGGCTAAATTAGCAGTTATTGTTCGGTTTGGACTTCGGCCTTGGCGGCTTGCTTTTCGGACTGAGTAGCTTTACGAGTCGTTTTCTTGGTAGCAGCATGGGCGCGTTTGTCACGTGCGGCCTCACCGGCTGCAGCACGTGCCTTAAACTTGTCTACGCGGCCCTCAATGTCAACAATGCGCTCTTCGCCAGTAAAAAAGGGATGTGAGGCGCTCGATATGTGTACTTTAACCAAGGGATATTCAGCCCCATCAAGCGTAATAGTATCATCTGTGGCAACGGTAGAGCGCGTCAAAAACGTCGTGTTGTTATTGAGGTCCTGAAACACAACGGGTCGGTAATTATCCGGATGAAGATTCTTTTTCATATATAAACCTTTTTCTTGCCCCGTACAATTTCAGGGTGAGAGTAGTCTGTAATCGGATTACAAAAACACCTATAAATGGTATGGGGTCATAACCCGCCAAGTATACACATCTGTTACTAAGGAGTCAATGCAGAGAGGAGACTTACCTTGCTAACCACGCTGCTATCTGTTACGATAGGTAGGTTATATATTAAACAGTGTAGGGCAGTAATCCTCCCAGAGTTATCTTGTGTAGAGACACTCGGGTAAGCCCAGCGCGAAGAGAAAGGATTCTATGGCAACTACTACAGATGTAGATCTCGTCACAAGTAAGAGTTCAAAGAAGTCTGCCGACTTGCCCAATGCGAGTCAGACTCCTAGCGGGGTAGACGTAAAAAAATTATTAGAAGCTGGTGCGCACTTTGGCCATAAAACTAGCCGCTGGCACCCCAAAATGGCCCCCTACATTCACAGCAAACGTGATGGTAACCACATCATTGATCTAACCAAGACGCTACCCGCACTCGAAAAGGCTCTGCAGTTTTTGACTGACAACTCGGCAGCTGGCAAGCAAGTCGTACTCGTGGGCACCAAACGCCAAGCTAAGGATATTATAAAAAAACTGGCAGAGGATACGGGTATGCCGTTTGTCACAGAGCGGTGGCTCGGTGGCATGCTGACCAACCAAAAAACCATTGGTGGCCGTATCAAGCATCTAAAGGATCTTGAAGCCAAGATGGAATCGGGCCAGCTGGCAGCCAAGTACGGCAAGCTCGAGCTACAACGTTTTCAGGAAGAGATTGACCAGATGAACTTCTTGTATGGCGGTGTCAAGAACATGGCAGCACGGCCAGGAGCAATCTTTATCGTTGACATCCTGCACGAAAATAACGCCTTGCGCGAAGCTCGCAAACTTGACCTTAAAACCGTTGCCATTGTCGATACCAACGCCGATCCGACGCTTGTTGACTACCCAATTCCCGCCAATGACGATGCTATTAAAACTATCCAGCTTATAGCCGATTACGTAAAACAGGCGATTTTGGAAGGCAAGGGTAAACATGCCAAAGTTGCAGACAAAACGGCAAAGAAAGCCGACGAGGAGGAGTAATGGCAATATCAATAGATGATATTAAACGGTTAAAAAATTTAACAGGTGTGGGTTTAACTGACGCCAAAGCAGCACTAGAAGCCACCAAGGGTGATTTTGACAAAGCGCTAGAGCAAATGCGCAAAAAAGGCCTAACCAAAGCCGAAAAGCGGGGTGAACGCGAAGCCCGGGCTGGCATAGTTGGCACTTATAATCACGATGGCCGTATAGGTGTGCTGGTTGAAGTCAATTGTGAGACTGACTTTGTGGCCAAAACTGATGAATTCAAAGAGCTAGTTAAAGATATCGCTATGCATATCGCCGCATCTGAACCAGAAACCGTGAACGCGCTTTTAGAGCAGCCGTTTGTAAAGAATCCGGATCAGACCATAGATGAATACGTCAAAGAGCATATTGCCAAACTTGGCGAAAATATTGTAGTCCGCCGCTTTAGCCGTATGGCGCTGGGCGAAGTTTCTTAGTAGACTTTAAATATGGATCAAGGCCAAATCATTCAAACAGCCAAGACGCAGTTCGAACATGCAGTTCAGCATTTCCAGGATGAGCTCAAGAAGTTGCGAACCGGCAGGGCACACCCCCGTATGCTGGATGGCATAACTGTGGAAGCCTACGGCACGCAAATGCCGCTGGTGCAAGCCGGCAGCATAACCGTAACTGAACCACAACAGCTACAAATTACTCCGTTTGATCCTGGTAACCTCCAGGCTATTGCTACAGCCATTCGCGACAATCAATCGCTGGGGCTTAATCCTACGGATGATGGGCGTGTCGTACGCGTACAGATCCCACCGCTTACAGAGGAGCGCCGACGCGAGTATGTCAAAGTGCTGGGCAGCAAAGTCGAGGACGCTATGATCAGCATGCGTAATGCGCGTCACGAAGCACTGCATCAGGCAGAAGAAGCTAAAAAGAACAAACAAATTACCGAAGATGACCTGGGATCTGTCAGAAAACAGCTTGATGATCTTATTACTAAGCATAAAGCCGGCATTGAATCGCTTGCCAAAGCTAAAGAGCAAGAGATCCTGACGATTTAAGATGCCTACAAATAAAGCCATTCCAATCCATCTGGGTTTGATTTTGGATGGTAATCGGCGCTGGGCTCGTCAGCAAGCTATACCACAGCTAGAAGGCCACCGTAAAGGCTATGAGAACCTCAAAACTATAGGTATAGCTGGTATAAAAAAAGGTATAAAATACATATCTGCCTATATGTTTTCGACCGAGAATTGGCAACGTAGCCAAGACGAAGTTGATTACTTGATGAAACTATTGCTGTGGGTGGCAAAGCACGAAGTTGATGAACTACACAAGCAAAATATCCGCGTGCGGTTTGCGGGTAGTCAACGGCATCTCGGTAGACCAATCCTGACGGCCATGCGCCAAGCAGAGGATAAAACCAAGGCTAATACCCGCGCCACACTTATAATTTGCCTAAATTACGGGGGTCATCAGGAGATTGCGGATGCAGTAAAACTGATCATAGCCCAAAAAATTGCTCCAAAAGACATTAAACCGGAGATTATTGCTCGTTATCTATACGTTCCTGACGTACCGCCAATAGATCTGATAATTCGCACCTCGGGCGAACAGCGGCTAAGTAACTTTATGCTATGGCGGGCTGCCTACAGTGAGCTATATTTTACCAACAAACATTGGCCCGAATTCAACGAAGATGATTTAGACGAGGCTTTAGCCGAATATGCTCACCGCCAGCGTACATTTGGAAAATGATTTATACCCGACTTACGCAGAACCATTCGTTCCCAGGGTAAAGCTGGATGAGCGAAAACAGTTTTATCGGAAAGAGATGTATCGGTAGATACATCGAGAGAGGAAAAAATGTTTGTAGCCATCCAGCTTTGGTCTGGGCATGGAGGAGTTTTGCGTAAGTCGGGTATACTTGATTAAGTGATGTCGATTCTGCTTTTGGTTTTGGGACTAATATTGTTTGTGAGCCTTGTCGTGGTGCACGAGTATGGGCACTTTTTGGTGGCCCGTCGTAGTGACGTAGTCGTCGAAGAGTTCGGAATTGGCTTTCCGCCCAGGGCGTGGGGCAAAAAACTCAAAAGCGGCATGCTACTTAGTATTAATTGGTTACCCTTGGGTGGCTTTGTGCGGCTCAAGGGTGAACATGATGCTGATACTACAAAGGGGAGTTACGGCGCCGCTTCGCTTGGCAACAAGACCAAAATTATGCTGGCTGGCGTAGCCATGAATCTGCTGGCGGCGTTTGTGCTGTTCACAATTTTGGCCTGGGCTGGCATGCCGAAACTTATTGATAATCAATTTACACTTAAGCGTGACACTACAGTTATAAAGAATGATGTATTAATCGGTTATATTGAACCCGATTCACCAGCTGCCCAAGCTGGTTTGCGATTACGTGACCGGATATTGTCTATCGGACAAGTAGGCGGGCAGTCAGTAACCGTGCAAACGGCAGATCAATTGCCGGCTATTACCAAAAAGTTCGCTGGGCAATCGACTGTCATTACTATTCGCCGCGATGGCAGGCAGCTTGTTGTTAAGCCGCAGTTACGCTCACGTATAGAAGTTGAAACCAGCAAAAAAACCAGTAATCCCCAAGGCTACCTGGGCATAAGCCCCACCGAATATATACTGCAGCGCTCGACGTGGTCGGCCCCGATTGTCGCGGCTGGCGTCATCAAACAGTTTACAGTGGCGACATTTCAAGGCCTTGGCCACGCCTTGGGCGCCTTGCTAAGCGGCAATACGGCTCAGGCCAGCGAGCAAGTAGCCGGTCCAGTGGGCATCTTTGCACTTCTTAAAGAGGGCAGTTTGCTGGGCTACCAATTTATTGTCATGATTATCGCCATTATTTCACTAACCTTAGCGATCATAAATGCCTTACCCATTCCGGCGCTTGATGGCGGGCGATTGTTTGTAACCTGGCTGTTCCGGCTTATCCGTAAACCACTTACCAAAAAAATCGAAGGACGGATTCATGGCACCGGTTTTGCGATGCTGATGGTGCTGTTTGTGCTAATTACCATAGTAGACGTTAAACGGTTCTTTTAGCTATGGAGGCCTTTAGTTGGGCGACGCCATTGTACTTGTTAGCTCTCTATGGCGTTGTTAGGTTTTTTGTACCATCCAAGCAGTCAGGTGATACAAAACAAATTAGGTGGACGCCGCTCGAAAGCGTGGCGGTGACGCTGGCTATATACTTTGGAGCCCAAGTTATTGGTGGCCTATTAGTATCTATATATCCCCTGCTAAAGCACTGGAACCAAGCGCAGATCAACGATTGGTTTACCAATAATACTCTCGGCCAATTCATGCTGGTTGGCGTCATACAGTTACTAACGCTCTGGCTTTTGTATCAATTCCTAAAACGCCGCCAGGCTGGATTTAAAACCATTGGCCTGCGTAAACCCAAGTGGCGGGACGTGGGCTATATTTTTATCGGTTTTGGACTATATTTTTTGCTCTACATCATCCTTATCAATGTTGCCAAGGGCTTGGTGCCACATCTTAATCTCGAACAGCAACAACAAGTTGGCTTTGGGCAAGCACACGGATTACAGCTGGCCCTTGTTTTCATTAGTCTTGTCATGTTACCGCCTATTGTCGAAGAGCTACTAGTCCGCGGCTTTTTATATAGTGGGCTCAAGCACGGTCTAAAAAAGGCTTGGGCTGTACTGATAACCAGTGGTCTGTTTGCCTTTGCTCACTTACAGGCTGGCAGCGGTCAGCCACTGTTGTGGGTGGCGGCTATAGATACCTTCACGTTGTCACTGGTGCTTATTTACTTGCGAGAAAAGACTGGGGGGCTGGCAGCCTCCATAGGGCTGCACATGGTCAAAAACTGTATAGCGTTTTTAAGTCTGTTTGTTTTTGATATCTTGTAACGGTACAATGGCAAGCAAGAGAAGCGCATGAGACTATCTAAACTTTTTACCAAAACGCGTAAGACTGTACCGTCTGGCGAAACTGCCAAAAACGCGCAGTTGCTCATAAAAGCTGGTTTTATCCATAAGGAGATGGCGGGCGTTTATGCTTATTTACCGCTTGGCAAACGTGTGTTAGACAACATTGCCCAGATTATTCGCGAGGAAATGAATGCTGTGGGTGGCCAGGAAGTGCAGATGACCATACTGCAACCCAAAGACATCTGGGAAAAGACCGACCGTTGGGATGACAAAAAGGTAGATAACTGGTTTAAGACCAAGCTTGCAAATGGTACCGAGCTTGGCGTAGGTCTAACCCACGAAGAACCAATTGCCGATGCGCTACGCGATTATGTACAGTCTTACAAAGATTTGCCAGTATATATCTATCAGATACAAAATAAATTTCGTAACGAATTGCGGGCCAAAAGCGGACTAATGCGTGGACGGGAATTCTATATGAAAGATTTGTATTCCTTTAGCCGCAACCAAACCGAACATGACGAATTTTATGAAAAAATAACTGATGCCTACCTGACCATTTATAAGCGGCTGGGGCTAGGTGCAATTACCTATAAAACGTTTGCCAGCGGCGGAATTTTTAGCAAATACAGCCACGAATTTCAAACTCTAAGCGATGTTGGCGAGGATACTATCTATGTCCATGAGGGCAAGCGCCTGGCAGTCAATAAAGAAGTCTATACTGACGAAGTTTTACAAGAACTGGGTCTGCGCAAAAGTGAGCTGATAGAACGTCACGCTGTTGAAGTTGGCAATATCTTTCCACTTGGCTCCAAATATACCGACGCACTGGGGGTATATTATGCCGACGAAACAGGCAAGGAGCGCTCAATTGTGATGGGCAGTTATGGTATTGGTGTTAGCCGGCTTATGGGACTTCTGGCAGAGCACTTTGCCGATAATAAAGGTCTGGTCTGGCCTCACAATGTGGCACCGGCGTTGGCGACTATTGTGCGCCTAGGTGATCGTCCAGATATAATCAAAGCGGCCGACAAACTCTATCATGACTTGACTACTGCGCGCATTACTGTACTATATGATGACCGAGATTTACGTCCCGGCGAGAAGTTTGCTGATGCCGATCTAATGGGTATACCGTACCGGATCGTCATTAGCGACAAAACTCTTAGTAGTAAAAAACACGAGCTCAAACAGCGTGATAAAAATCATACAGCATTGCTAGAATCGAATGGTATACTGAAGGTCTTAACTGGTAAAAACTAGCATACTGTATTAACAAGCAACAAGACTGACTGACAATAATAAGACTAATGCAACAGGGGTACTGAGCTGGTATGAAAAAACAGTTTTATCTAACTAAAGAAGGTGTCGAAGAGCTCAAATCGGAGCATCAAGAGCTGCTGTCCCAACGTGGCCCAATTGCTGAACGTATCAAAACAGCTCGCGAGTTTGGCGACCTTAGTGAAAATGCCGAATACAGCTCGGCCCGTCAAGAGCAAGAACGAGTTGAAGGCCGCATTGTCGAGATCCAACACATTCTGCAAAACGGCGAAATTATCAACAAACCCAAGGGCGATGCTAGGGTCCAGCTGGGCTCTGTTGTCAAGCTAAAAGCCAATGGCAAAACTAAAGAATTCCAGGTAGTAGGCACTGTAGAAGCTGATCCGTTAAATGGCAAAATATCCGATGAATCACCAATTGGCCAAGCGGTACTAGGCAAACAAGAAGGTGACAAAGTAGAAATTAAAGCTAACGCCGAGACTATTGCCTACAAAATCATCGATATTAGCTAATAGCCAGTCGACAGCTAGGCTGGTTAAATCTGTAAACTGTAAACTGTTAGTTGTATACTAGTTTATTATGCAGTGGTTGAATAAAATCATCGACGAAGCTATCAAACGTCAGCCCGAAGGTGAAATTATTGTGGAGAGCGGTATTTCGCCCTCTGGCACCTACCATATGGGCTATTTGCGGGAGATCATCACCTGTGATGCCATTGTGAAAGGGCTCAAACTGCGTGATCGTACAGCTCGTCATATTCATTTCGTAGATGATTTGGACGGTTTCCGCAAAGTGCCCAGTGGTTTACCAGCCGGGTATGAACAGTATCTGGGTATACCACTGTGCGATATGCCGGCCCCCGATGGGTCAAATCAATCCTATGCCGATTATGCCCTCAAAAGCTTCTTAGCAAGCGTCGCCAAACTCGGTGTCAAGATGGATGTTATGCGCAGTCATGAGAAGTATCGCCAAGGATTTTTTGTACCAGCTATAGAAAAGAGTTTGGATTCTATCGATAAGGTAAAGCAAGTGCTAGAAGAAGTGTCGGGACGCAAACTGGACGATCAATGGTCGCCTATACAAGTAAATGAAGAAGGCTATCTCAAAAAGCGGCCGTTTGTGGGTATCGATACTACCAAAAAAACTATTGATTATCTAGATAAAAATGGGGTGCCACAGACCATTAGCTATGCCAAGGGCGATGTCAAACTGGATTGGCGGCTGGACTGGCCGGCCAGATGGTGGCTAATGGGTGTGAATGTGGAGCCGTTTGGCCGTGATCATGCTACCAAAGGCGGTAGCTATGATACCGGTTCGGTACTCATGAAAGCCGTGTTTGGGACCGAAGCACCGCAGGCGGTGCCGTATAACTTTATAAACCGCGCTGGTGAGACCAAAAAGATGAGTGCTAGCAAAGGTAATGGTATAGAGATCAGCGAGGTGGTAAGCGTATTGCCACCAGAAGTTATTCGCTACTTTGTACTACGAGCTGCACCCGACAAGCCATTATTCTTTGACCCGCAGGGTGGGGTAGTGCGCCTGATTGACGAATTTGCCGAACTGCTCGCCAAAGAAAACAAATCAGATAATGATCAACAGCTCACTGCACTATGCACGGACGGGCTAGACCACATTACTGTTAGTAATGTGCCGTTCTCACATCTTGTAGCCAGCTACCAGGCAGCACTCAAAGACCCCACTAAAACCATGGATATTATTGAGCGTACTGAACATGCCAAGACGGTAAAAGAACAAGCCAGCATCATTGAGCATGAGCTAAAATTTATAGACCAGTGGCTGGCTAAATGGGCACCAGAGGATGTTAAATTTGAACTGCTGCAAAAGACCGATAGGAGTCAATTTAGTGTTGCACAGAAGCAATTTTTGGCACAACTGGCTGACAAAATTGAAAAAGCTCTCGATCCGCCGGCAGGCGGAGCAGACGGTGAGTGGTTTCACGCGGCCATCTATGGCTTAAAAGACACTAGCAGTCTGGAGCCAAAAGAAATGTTCAGCACGCTTTATCAGGTTCTAATTGGCAAGGAATCCGGTCCCCGTGCCGGCTGGTTCCTGAGCATTTTACAGAGGGACTGGCTTATCAATCGTTTACGTCTGGAAGCTTAACGCTTGACAGATATTATAATAAAATTATAATATAAAATATGAAGATTGAAAGCATTCAAAAAATTATCAAAGTCGGTAGCAGCAACGCTGTTACATTGCCTGCACGTGATCTCAAAGCCAATGGTCTGGAGACTGGTGACGTAGTTAAAATTACTATAAAACCGTTACGCAAAAAAGTCGTCAAACAGGCTGAGTTGTTACGGGAATACGAACAATTCAAAAGTGTCTACGGCAAAACCTTAAAAAATCTCACCGATAGATAATGCGCTACTTGGAGTTGGAGGAAATCCTACGTCTTCATTTTGAAATCATCAATGATTTTGGTGGATTGCAAGGCGTGCGAGAAGAAAATAGGTTGAGATCGGTTGTAGATGCACCCAAACAAGCTGTTTTTGGCGTGCAACAGTACAAGACACTTTTTGAAAAAGCTGCGGTATATGTTCGAAACATCATTGTCGATCACCCATTTGCTGATGGTAATAAGCGCACTGGTATTACCTGCATGGGTATTTTTTTGATGAAAAACAATCATCAACTCACTGCGACTACTCAAGAACTTGAAGAATTTGCGGTACTTGTTGCGGTAGAACATCTGGACATTGAGGAAATTGCCGACTGGCTCAAGCAGAATAGTAAACCCGACTTACGCGGAACCGTTCGTTCCCAGGGTAAAGCTGGGTGAGCGAAAACAGTTTTATCGGAAAGAGATGTATCGGTAGATACATCGAAAGAGGAAAAAATGTTTGCAGCCAGCCAGATTTGGTCTGGGGATGGAGGAGTTTTGGGTAAGTCGGGTAAAATAAAGTCATGAAGAATAACAAAGCTGTATTTGCGGCTGGTTGCTTTTGGGGAGTGCAGTTTTACTTTGACCAAGTGCCAGGTGTTATAAAAACTACAGTTGGCTACATCGGTGGGCATACCAAAAATCCAAGCTATGAGGAGGTTTGCACACATGCCACCGGCCATGCCGAGGCAGTACTCATTGAGTTTGATCCCAATTTAGTGCTCGCAGGAGTCTCGAAGGCGAGTATGATGCAAGGCGACGCTGAGCAGCACAGCAACGCGTTTCGAGTACTCCTGAAGCAGTTTTTTCGGATGCACGACCCCACGCAGCTTAACCGGCAAGGTCCAGACATAGGTGATAGTTACCGCTCTGCCATTTTTTACTTTAACGATGAACAAAAAAAGTTAGCCGAAAAGACTAAGGAGCAACTACAGCCAAACTTTGACAAACCAATTGTTACCCAAATCGTACAAGCCAGTGAATTCTATGAGGCAGAGGACTACCACCAAAAATTTACTAAGCGCACAGGTCGTGGCATGTGCCATGTTGCCTACACACCAGTAAGCTAGTATGTGGTATAGTTTCCTCATGGCTAAAAAGAAGAAATCATCTAAGGCAAAGACCAAAAAGGTTAACACAAAAGCCACAACTGTCGCTAAACCCAGCAAGACACCACAGCGAATTGCCTTTGCTAGCTTGCGACGGTGGAACATATGGTTGGCAGTAATCTTTGCTGCCGAGGCTATTGCCATATTGGTACTCAGCAAAACCGTTACACTGCCGGTAGTAACCCACTTTTTAACCAAGGATACCTTGGCTTCACAGGCTGCTAAATACACGGTGTTTGCACCAGCCGTCCGGCACTTGTTTGATGTGCATATAGCCTCGCTTGTTGCTGCCTTTTTGGTCGTCTCTGCTGCAGCACATGGTGCTATGGCAACGATCCACCGTAAGTCCTACGAAGCTGGTCTGGAGCGACGCATCAACAGAATACGCTGGATTGATTTTGGAGTTGGTGCCAGCATGATGATGATTGTCATCGCCATGCTCAATGGGATCTATGATGCCTCTAGTCTACTCATGATGACAGCCTTAGTTGCTATAATACACGGCCTGGCCTACCTATCAGAGCTACAAAACAAAGATTCCAAACACGTTAATTGGCTGAACTTTTGGGGTATTTTGGCAGCAGGTGCCACCGTATGGCTAACCATAGACATCTATGCCAAAGGCGCGTGGGTGTACGGCACTCACTTGCCAAATTACGTGTACTGGATTGATATCACCGTTTTCGTTCTTTTGCTCGGAGTTGCGGCGAATATCTGGTTGGTACTACGCCAAAAGGGTAAGTGGGCGGATTATGTGTATGGTGAGCGGGTATACATGCTTTTGAGTTTCTTGGTTCGCACTGCATTGGCCTGGCAACTCTACGTTGGCCTTCTTCGTTAGGCACGCATGAGCAACATAATCTTTGACTTTGATGGCACCCTGGCCGATAGCCTACCTATGGCGATGGATTTGTTTTATAAATGGTCCAAACGCGTACCATATAGCCCTATTGAAGTAGAAAAAATGCGCAATATGACACTCAAACAAGTGCTTAACCAAGTAGGCATACCATTGTGGCGTGTGCCGTCACTGCTTGTAAACGGTCGGGCTGAACTTGGCCGCCATATTCATGGGATACCATTATTTATGAACATCGATAACATACTCAAAGAACTTCAACAAAGGGGTCATACAATGGTCGTTATGAGCTCTAATAGCCCCCAGAATATCCACAAATTTTTAAAGCATCATACAATTGATCAATATTTTGATGGCGTCCATGGCAACACTGGTCTGTTTAGTAAAACCAACGCCCTCAAAGCCATTTTGCGTAAATATAAATGGCAGGCGATAGATACCTTGGCTATTGGCGATGAAGCACGGGACATTGATGCCGCCAAAAAAGCTGGTATTACCTCAATTGCCGTTGGCTGGGGCTATAATGGCGAGCAAATATTAAGAGCGCATAAACCTGACTTCTTCGTTTCCAAACCAAGCGAACTATTAAAACTGCTACAATAATTCATACATGGGGAATTATTGGACTGAGCGCAACAAACCGTATCAACCTGGTCAAACAACGTCCTTTAAGATTAGTCGTAGCAAAATCGAGCTCTACATGCAGTGTCCTCGCTGTTTTTGGTTGGATTTACGGCTCAAAATCAAGCGTCCAAACGGCCCGCCGTTCCAAATTAACAAAGCCATAGATGAACTGCTCAAAAAAGAGTTTGATAGTTACCGTGCCAAAGGCGAGCCGCATCCACTGATGACCGACAACCAAATCAAAGCCGTGCCAATGCAACATGCGGATCTGGATAAATGGCGCCACAACTTTACTGGCGTGACGTCGCTGCACAAACCCACAAACCTACACATTTTTGGCGCAATTGACGATGTTTGGATTGATAGTGATGGTAAGTTGATAGTGGTAGATTATAAAGCCACTGCCAAAGCCGCAGAGGTATCATTAGATGCCGATTGGCAAATTAGTTATAAGCGCCAGTTGGAGGTCTATCAATGGCTGCTGCGCCAAAACGGTTTTATCGTGAGTGACACTGGTTATTTTGTGTATACCAATGGGCGGCTAGATCTAGATGGCTTTTTTGACAAAGTAGAATTTCGGACCAAGGTTATTCCTTACACTGGCGATGCTGGCTGGGTAGAGCCGACCATTGTCAAGATGAAAGAATGTATAGAAGGCAACATGCCAGCGGTAGGCAAAGCTGCCATGGGCGGCGACTGCGACTTTTGCCTATATGCCAAAGCCCGCACCGCACTAACGTTAGGTCATATAAAAAACCAACCATAACAGAGTACGGTAAATTTGACACGTACCTTAAAATATGATAGTATGTAATCTGTTAGACACAAAACAAAAACATTACTAACGTAAAATAAGATTACTATGCAAGAACCCGGCAGCCAGTTTCTCCACAATAGAAACCCCAACCTACATACTTCGGTAGAGGTTGAGTCAGTTGCTGACTACTTACGTGGCAATGGTGAACATATACCTAACGAACCAGCTGACAAAGTATCTGCTTATCTTGGCTTTCTAGCGAACCGAAACCATGTAAATGACGGTATTCTAACGGGCGACCAGACGAGTATTGACCGCCAAATTGACGCTCATGTCATCAAGTCTGAAGATGTTCCAGAGGGTTACTTTGAACTTCAACGCCGTATTGCTCGTGAGCAAGGGCATGGCGATGTTCAGATAACCTCTGAAATGCGCCGTATGATGACAGAAGCAGTCCAGACCGATCAGAGAGCAGGACTTGGCAAATGGGTTGAGTATCTTGGCGGAGAAGACGGTGGCTACCCAAATTGGTTCAAGACCTATACATGGGAATCAGTTGCAAAGCTTGGTAACTACGACAAAGACAAGCAAGAGTTTGGGAAACGTAGCCGTGGCACGACAGCACCATACCCAGAGCTGAACCGTGAGGCATTGGCGTATGTCTATGACGTACTCAATAAATCTCGTGTCCAAGGTGAAGCGGTAGACGGTGGTGCCAACAACGAACAGCTACAAAAACACCTAAAAAGTGGCAATTTTGGCAAGCTCTATGCCCACGCAGTCATGGAAGTAACCCCTGATTCGCCAGAACTTAGAAAAGACACACGAGGCTCTTGGACAAAGTTTAACCAAAGTGACGACCCCCGAACTGCACGCCGTTTGTCTGGCTCACTACAAGGGCACGGTACGGGTTGGTGTACTGCTGGCGAAAGCACGGCAACCATGCAACTCCGAGGCGGTGACTTCTATGTTTATTACACTCGTGATGAAGACGGCAAAGATTCTGTTCCACGTGTAGCTATTCGTATGGAACAGGGGGAAGTAGCTGAAGTTCGTGGCGTAAATGCTGCTCAAGAGCTAGAGTCGGAAATGGCAGATATTACGGCAGAGCAACTCAAAGATTTGCCGGGCGGTGAGGAGTATATTCGCAAAGCCGAAGACATGAAACGCCTCACAACCATTGAAAAGAAAATTGGTGCTAATCCTGACGCAGAACTTACGAGTGATGAGTTGCGTTTTCTGTATGAGCTAGATCATGAAATTGAGGGCTTTGGCTACGAAGAAGACCCCCGTGTTAAAGAGATTAGGACTATGCGTGGCGATAAGGACAAGCCTGAGCTGGCACGCATATTATCAGATGCGCTGCGAGAACAGGCACAGTCTGCTTACACCGCTTATAAGACGGTTGCAGACAAATTGCTTGGTACAAAGCGTGGTCTGATAGGTAAGCGTGAAGTCGCTGCTTCAATGCAGGAGCTTGAACAACTATTTGCTGCAAAGGACAAAGAATGGCAAGCCAACGGCGTCTATGACTACCTTGTAGAAAAGCTCATCGCTGACGGTGCACGATTTAACCTTGTGGCAACACCAAATATAGAAGCCAGCGAAGCCCAAGTCGTTGCCTTAGCTGAATCATTTGGTAAAGACCAACCATATGAAACCTATGTCTATGATGATCTATACCGTAAGGGACGCTATACAAGCCGAGAATGGTCTGGCAACAAGGGTACTACGCCAATTCGTCTGAGCCTGATTCCTAGTCGTTTCGACGGTGAAATGGGCTACGGTAGGCTAAATGCACAAGTAGAACAACTACGTGAACGCCGAGCAAAACAGCCTGAACTAGATGTCCGAGCGCCAAGCGTATTAGAAGCAGTAACTTACTGGTACAGCTTACGGGCGCAGGGCGATAAGCTAGATGACAATAGTGCTTACGACAAAGCCTATATACGTCACTTTGACTTAGAGCCGAAAACGGTGGACGGGTGGCGGCTTGTTCCGTACTCCTGCGTGGACTATGTCGGCAAGCCGCTCTTGAACCGCTCGTTTGCTGACGCTGACAATGATGTCCGCTTGGCGGTGGGGTAAAACCTTTAGCTTTTGCCCTTCCTTTTCCCTCCAGCTTTCCAGTTTCGTGTTTCCAGGGTCGTACCCTGGAAACACTGGGAAGTAGGTCAATCTTACGCTAACTCTTGCTTAGTAGCATCGAGCATTTTTTTATAATCCCTATAGTCTGCAACAAATTTTTCATAATCTTTGCTATTTCTGAATAACTCCAGAATTAAATCAGGCTGAACCCAGCTTGCTGTCAGCTTGCCCAAATAATATGCAAGACTTGAAAAAGGCCAGTCTTTATAGTGCTGTGGGTTTAAGTGAATATATCTTGATATGTGTATTAAATATGCATCATCGGTAATAAGTGCCGCGCGAAACCTGCTCTGAAAAAGCGGTCCGACACGCGTATATTTTTTATTAAAATACATGCTATACGTTGTCATGATACTTTTAAAAAGTCTGGTTATGGCAGTGACCTCAGTTTGATAAATCAAAGCATGTATATGATTTGGCATTAGACAGAAGGCAAGTAGCTGAATGTCGTTGTGAAGCCAAGGATAATCTCTACCCTTATTGTCCTTAACAGGTCTGCTGCTTAAGTAGCGCTTAAAGAGATTTAACATTACTGCATAATCTTCTTTGTCACAGAAAATGGCTTGTTTGTTCACCCCACGGCTATAAATATGGTAATAGGAATGTTCTAGATATAATTTGTTGATATTTCTGCCTGGCATAGAACAAGAATAACAGACTATTCTCCTCATTTCCAGGGTCGTACCCTGGAAATGAGGAGAACGGGTTACAATATAAAATATGCTAGATATTCAGTTCATTCGGGATAATCCGGATCTTGTAAAACAAAAATCCCAACAAAAAGGCTACGAAGTTGATATTGATGAATTACTAAAGCGCGATGAATCGCGTCGTTCGTTGCTGCAAGAAATCGAGAAGTTAAGACAACAACGCAATGAAATTGCCCAAAGAACACGTGTTGCAGGCAGTAGCCCGAGTCCAGACGATGTATTGGCGGGTAGACAAGTCAAAGAACAAATTGCTCGTATTGAAGTTACACTTCAGGAGACAGAAAAATCATTCGTAGACTTGCTAAAAGCGGTGCCCAATATGCCACTAGATGACGTCCCAATTGGTGCCAGTGAGGTAGAAAATCAAGTTGCCAAAGAAGTCGGTGACAAAAAGCATTTTGACTTTCAGCCAAAGACCCATTGGCAATTGGCCGAAAAGCGTGGATTGATTGATAAAGAGCGAGCTGCAAAAGTTGCTGGGACGCGTTTTGCCTATATCAAGGATGGCCTCGTAGAGTTACAATTTGCGATTATCCAATATGTACTACGTACGCTTGGTGACGAAAATGTACTCAAAAAACTTATCGCCGAAAACAATTTACAGCTTGAGCCCAAACCATTCAGGCCTGTACTGCCTCCACATATGCTAAAGACCGAGGTCTATGATGCTATGGATCGGCTGGAGCCGCGCGATGATCGTTACAAAGTCGGTGAGAATGATGACAATTTATGGCTAGAGGGAAGCGCCGAACACACACTGGGCCCCATGTACATGGACGAAATCTTGGACGAAGATGCATTACCACTTCGCTACCTTGGCTATGCCACAAGCTTCCGCCGCGAAGCCGGTACATATGGTAAAGACACCGAAGGCATCATTCGTATGCACCAATTTGATAAGTTAGAAATGGAGGTGTTTGGTACCGCTTCTACTGGCAAAGACGAACATCTATTACTCGTTGCTTTGCAAGAATACATGATGCAACAACTTGGTATTCCATACCGCGTCCTTCTGAAATGTACGGCTGATATTGGTAAGCCTAATGCTCGGGGCGTAGACATTGAAGCCTGGATGCCGGGTGAAAATCGATATCTCGAAACCCACACTGCTGATTATATGACCGATTATCAAGCTAGGCGGCTTAAGACTCGGGTACGCAATAAAGAGGGTAATGTAGAACTTATTCACACCAATGATGCTACTGCTTTTGCACTGGGCCGCATCATCGCAGCCATCATAGAAAATTATCAGCAGCAAGATGAGCATATAGCTGTATCAGAAGTACTCAAACCATTCATGGGAGGGAAAGAAAAAATATGATAGAAAAGCTAGAAATTAACGGTGTGCACTTTACGGTAGACGATGATTTGCGTAAATACGCGGTCAAAAAAATTGGCAAACTCGACCAATACATGTCACGCCATGCCCGCAAATCGGCGCATGTCGAAATCAAGCTAAAAGAGGACAAGATCAAAACGCGCAAGCAATCAACCTGCGAAGTCATTTTGCACTTACCACAGGATATTATCACTACCAAAGAAACAACGCCCAATATGTATGCTGCGGTTGATATTGTCGAGGCTAAGCTCAAAAATCAACTCAAGAAATATAAAGAAAAACACGAACATCCATACCGGCTCCATCGCCGCTTACTGCGGCGCCTTCGCCGAAGCTAAACTTAAGACCTCTTGCAGAATAAATCCATAGTTCCCAAAGCATCCTTTTTGCCCAAAATCAATATACTCGAGTTAAACTGCTTCGCACCGTAACAATAGTTACGCTTTGTCACAGTTTGTGAGTTATAGGCACTTTCGTGGAGCTTTTTGACTCCACGGCTTATTCTGCAAGCGGTCTTTTGTAAATGTTTTTTGCAAGCTCACTCCGTTCGCCACAGGCGTACCCTGATTTATTACAGGGAGGTGCGATGGTGGGGTTCCCAACACAAGAGGATAATTATAGGCCCAATGATCTCCAAACAAAGTTTAGGGCTGCGCATAGGTGTCTCAATTACCCAAATACGGTACAATATAGCCTGACATTGCTAGAGCGAAGACAAAAGGGAGTAATCGCTAGTATGAAGAAATTGCTGAAGCGAATATTGGGAGACCCCCAAGCCAAAACCATCAAGCGGCACAGAAAACGGGTCATTGATGTCAATAAATTGGCTGATAAGTACAAAAAACTGTCAGACGCCAAGCTCAAAGAGCAGACGCAGATACTAAAAGACAGGCTCAAAAAGGAGTCGATGGATGCGATATTGCCCGATGCTTTTGCTGCGGTGCGCGAGGCTGCTACCCGTACACTCGGCCAGCGGCACTTTGACGTGCAATTGATTGGCGGCATGGTCCTCCATGAGGGCAACGTCGGTGAAATGAAAACCGGTGAAGGCAAGACGCTGGTGGCTACGCTGCCAGTCTATCTAAATGCACTCACTGGCAAAGGCGTTCATGTGGTGACCGTCAACGATTATCTGGCTCAGCGCGATGCCGGCTGGATGGGTCAAATTTATGACTTTTTGGGCTTTCAGACGGGGGTAATTATTGCCGATGAATCATACCGCTACGACCCAACCTACACCAATCGCGAGCATGACGACGAACGCTTTCGTCACCTGCGTCCGGCTACGCGCCAAGAAGCTTATGCTGCTGATGTCACCTATGGTACCAACAACGAATTTGGCTTTGATTATTTACGTGACAATATGGTGCGTGAGGTCGATCAACTGCGCCAACGCGAATTGCACTATGCCATTGTGGACGAAGTTGACTCGATTCTTATAGACGAAGCTCGTACACCGCTTATCATTTCGGCACCGGCCGTCACTAGCGGCAACGCCTACGCTCAGTTTGCCAAAGTTGCCAGGCAGCTAGCAGCGGAAGACGATTATGAAGTCGACGAAAAACGCAAATCGGTGGTGCTCACAGATGATGGGGTCGAAAAAGTCGAAAAGATCCTGGGTATTACTACTCTATACGCCACCGACAATATTCGTACCATTTATCATTTAGAGCAAGCCTTACGGGCTCAAACGTTATTCAAACGTGATAAAGATTATGTCGTAACTACCGAAGGCGAAGTAGTAATTGTTGACGAGTTTACTGGACGTTTACTAAAAGGTAGGCGTTACAACGAAGGCTTGCATCAGGCGATTGAAGCCAAAGAGGGCGTTGATGTGCAAGAAGAATCAATGACGTTAGCCACCATTAGTTTCCAAAACTACTTTCGTTTATACGAAAAACTAGCCGGTATGACAGGTACGGCCATGACCGAAAGTGAGGAATTCCACGAGGTATACAAGCTAGATACCGTCGACATACCACCAAATCGTAAGCTTATTCGTGATGATAAATCCGATCGTATATACAAAACCGAAGCCGCCAAATTCAGGGCTATCGTTCAGGAAGTCAAACAACTCCATACGCGCGGCCAGCCGGTACTAATTGGCACAGTGTCTATTGAAAAGAACGAGCTACTAGGTAGTTTGCTCAAAAAGGCGGCAGTGCCATATCAAGTACTGAATGCCAAAAATAATGAACGCGAAGCCGCAATTATAACTAAGGCTGGCCACAAAAGTGCAGTAACACTTGCCACCAATATTGCCGGACGTGGTACTGACATTATTCTGGGTGAGGGGGTCAAGGAGCTTGGTGGTTTGTTTGTGCTTGGGAGTGAGCGCCATGAGTCCCGGCGAATCGATAACCAGCTACGCGGCCGCTCGGGTCGGCAGGGAGACCAGGGTGTTACCCAGTTCTTTGTAAGTACCGAGGACGACCTAATGCGTATATTTGGCGGCGAGCGCATCGCTGCTATTATGAACCGGCTAAAAGTTGATGAGGACACACCCATCGAGAACCGACTTATCTCCCGCAGCCTCGAAGCTGCCCAGAAGAAAGTGGAGGGTCACAACTTTGATAGCCGTAAACATGTGGTCCAGTATGACGACGTTATGAATCGACACCGTCGGGCCGTTTATGCCATGCGCCGCGAAATCCTTAACCAACCCGATATAAGCAAACGCATCAAGCTGTTAATACAAGAAGAAAGTAATGCCTTAGCTGCCTCACCGCTATTAACCTCTGATGAATATGAGGCCATGGTTAAAGACGTCTTTCCGTTTGAGGAACCGACTATGGATCGGCTATTTAATACTGAAGCTGACAAATTTGGTAAGGTTCTAAGGACCGAGGCACTGAGATTTTACGAAGCTCGCCAGGTTGCTTTTGACACCGAAATTATGCGTAAGGTCGAGCGGGATATATACCTGCAAATTCTTGATAACCTATGGATGCAACACCTAGAAAACATGGATCATCTGAAGGAAGGCATCCATTGGATTAGCGTCGGCCAGCGTGATCCGTTGGTAGAATACCGCCGCCAGGGTCAGCACTTGTTTGAAGGAATGCAAGCTAGCTTACGGCATGATGTCGTACGCATGCTGTTTCATGCTGAGCCAGCCAACGAAGATGAAGTCAACAAGCCGGTAGAAACCGAGCTCACTCGGGCTGCGCGCCAATCAGTAGATAATGCCGATCGCATCATAGAAGCCGAGGAATTCCACGAAACCGACTTTAAAGACGCCTTGCCGGGTAGCTCTACCAAGAAAAAGCAAACCACTAAGGGCCGCAAGAAATCACGCAAAGCCGAACGCAAACGTCGCTCGAAAGGCAAACGACGTAAGTGAGGCATACCACTACTGAACTGGTGTTGCCAAACGGCGCACGCGGGCTGCTCATACATGCACCCGATGCGACCGTTATGACCTATGATATTAATTTTCGGGCTGGCGACTATCTTGCCTCATATGAAAAGTGGGAAACTGCCCATATCATGGAACATGTTCTACTGGGGGCTAACAAACTTATCCCCAAATCACGTGCTTTCCAGGCCGAATTCGAAAAGAATGGTGCCTATTGCAACGCTAGTACTAGCAGTTACGACATTGTCTACGAAGCCGAATGCGCGGACTTTGAATGGGATCGTATCCTGGATCTTCTACTCGTGGCAATTACCAAGCCGCTGTTTTTGGATGAAGAATTCAAAGCCGAGTTTGGGAACGTGCGTGAAGAGTTAACTGCTCGCTCCAACAATCACTTTCGCCATCTTAGTCTGGCACTGCGCCAAGCCTATGGGTATCTGATGTTGACCGATCAAGAACGCCTAAAACTTATGGATAACGTAACGCTCGATGACATTCGTCAGCACTACAAAAAAACTCACAACATTAGCAATATGCGCTTTGTTATAGCCGGTAAGCTTCTGCCCGAGCGCCGTAAGCATATCCGGCAGATTTTGGGAGCCATTGAGCTACCAAAAGGTAGTGGCCGCATAGATTTACCCGACGAAATGCCCCATGGCCTGAGCACACCACTGTATATACCCAACGAAACTGTCGAAAACCTTTATTTTTACATTGATACCTTCATGCAACGCCGCTTACGTGATCCCGAAGCCGATGCCCTGAGCCTTATAAACACCATGCTCACCGAGACATTGTATTCACGCATTTTAGGGACTGCTCGTGAACGTGGCCTGGTATATGGCATGAGTTCGGGCTTTGGCCAAAGCAAGGTCAGTAGTGGCTGGTGGTTTGGAGCACAGATCATGCCCAAAAACGCCCCAGCATTATTTGACATTATTATTAAAGAAGTCAAAAGCGTTTTTGCCGGTAAGTTGAACGAAGATGATATTACTGCTGCCAAACAATATGCATTGGGTCGCTATCAGCGCAGTGGTCAGACGGTCGGTGGCACGGCTGCCGGCTACTCATATCGCTACTTTTTTGATGATACGATCGAGGACTATTACAAACTGCCAGAGCGTATTCGGGCGGTCTCGCGTAACCGTATCATTGCGGTTGTTAACAGCGTGTTCGCAGAGAATATATGGGGACTGGGGGTATTGGGGAATGCTGGTGAGGATTTTGTCAAAAAACTTAATGAGCAGATAAAAGTTCTTTGGTAGCAATGTCATGCAGGATTTATTTAAGCAAGCCCAAGATTTAGTTGGTGAAATCAATGTTGCCATCAATCGCTTGGCTATAGGTGATGCCGAAAGGCAGCTGGCAGCGCTGAGAGAGCTGGCTAAGGCTCATGATTTTTGGTCAGATAATATGGCTGCGCAGGCTAATATGAAACAACAAGCCAAGCTAGAGGCTCGCATTACACCGTGGCGACAACTGGAACACGAGATACACGACATCGCTGACCTAGCTAAAACCAACGATGTGAGTTTGAAGACCGATTTGCAAAACCAGTTGCGAGAAATCACCGGACATTTCGATAAGCTCAAAGCCCAACTCAAATTCAAAGGACCCTATGATGATCATGATGCCATCCTCAGCCTCTATGCCGGTGCGGGCGGCACTGATGCCCAGGATTGGACGCAAATGCTACAGCGTATGTATACACGTTGGGCGGAGGCCCATGGGCTAAAGGTCACTATGATAGATGAATCAACAGGTGAAGAAGCCGGTATCAAAAGCGCTACGATAGAGATTAATGGTAACGACGTCTATGGGCTGCTCAAAAGCGAACACGGTGTACATCGCTTGGTTCGTCTCAGTCCTTTTAATGCCGATCATTTGCGTCAAACTAGCTTTGCCAAGGTAGAAATCATGCCCAAGATTGACCGCTCCGACGAAGTAGTCCTAGACGACAAAGACCTCAAGATAGACGTTTATCGCAGCGGTGGTCGTGGTGGACAGTCAGTTAATACAACCGATTCGGCAGTGCGGATAACTCATGTTCCAACTGGCATCACGGTGGCTATTCAAAATGAACGTTCACAACTTCAAAATAAAGAAACAGCCATGACCATACTACGCTCACGTTTAGCTCAGCTGCAGCTTGAGCAGCATCAAGATAAGTTAAGTGATCTCAAAGGTCCCATTCAATCAGCCGAATGGGGCAACCAGATCCGCAGCTACGTGCTTCACCCCTACAAACAGGTCAAAGACCTTCGTACAGGTTACGAAACCAGCAATCCCGATAGCGTACTCGACGGCAATCTTGACCCGTTTATTGACGCCTATCTAGAGCACACTATTTAGGCGAAAAGTGGGTAATTCTATTGACGGCTCAGTCAACTAACATGGAACAACCGTAGCCTTTAGGTAGTTTATTGGTGAGGCGAACAGCTCTTGGCTGTTCTGCCGAGCCATCCATTCGTTTAAGATGGCCTGTAGGTTTTTTGTTGGTACGCAGCCGTACAATTTCCGTAGGTAACGCTTGATGCTACTCCACAGTCCTTCAATCTGGTTAGTGCCAGCAAAGTGCCCTAAACTGTGGTTCCAAGCTTCGTGCTCGTAGCCCAGTAGCGGTAGCTCTTGGTAGGCGTACCATTTGTCGCTTACCACTAACGTGCCTTGGGCTACGTTATCTATTACAAACTGTTCTAGGGCATCTTGGCCTCGGCTATTGGTAATGCGGAGCATTACCTTCCTGGTATCTGGTTCAATGGCTCCCACCACAATGGTTTGTGGCTGCTTGCTTTTAAGCTTCCCGAAGTAACTTTCGTCTATCTGAACCAGACCAGCTAGGATGGTAGCCGATTCATCTGGGATATGTTCCCGAAAGCGGCTGTACCACCGACTTACTGTGGTGTAGCTAACGCCTGCTAGTAAGCAGGTGGTGTCAGGGCTTTTCTTCTGTTGCCAGCACCACAGTAATACAAACAACTGCTTGGGACGAAGCTTCATACCGTACAGCCATGAGCTTTTGTAGGCTGTTGGCCGATACTTCCGACGACAACCACCACACCACAGATACTTGCGTACGTAACGGGCCTGTAACGGTGCTTCACAGACTGGGCACCGGCACTGCTCACCGAAGATTAATTTGTTAAGGATCATCCAGCACTTCTTATTACTGGAAAACTTTGGTAGTTTATTCATTGGAACAACTCCTCTTGAATTAGTTGGTTTTACAATCCTAATTCTACGGGTTGTTCCACTTTAGTTTAACGAGCCCTATTGACATGATAGGTATTACTTATATAGTATTAGTAATACTATGTTATATACCGTTTCAATTACTAAAAAGGGCCAGATGACCTTACCCAAACAAATTCGCGATAACTTAGGCGTGCAAGCACCTGGGCGTGTAACTATCCAAACAGACGCCAAAGGTCGCCTGACCATCGCCAGGCCCGTACCGCTGGAGGATATTCATCGTATCCTGGGCAAACCAGACAGACGCGATCCACTGACCGAGCGGGAAAAGTTAGTGGCGCCGCAGGTCTTAGCCAAATATGAAAAAAAGTCTCGTTGACACAAACATTCTGCTGAGACTGATCTTGCATGACAATAGTCGTCTATTTACTAAAGCCAGAGCAATAGTTGAACGGGCAACTAAAACCACGCTGGTGGTTAGCCCAGTGGTTACAGCCGAGGTTTTATATGTACTGCGCATCAAGGGTTATGGTCGTCTGTGGAGTGTGGACGTGCTACTGATGCTCATCAATCGGCCACAGTTTGGGCGAAGTGAACTATTGACTGACAGTTTGCGCTACTATGCCGAGACCAAGCTAGACTTTGCGGACTGCTACCTCTTGGCCCGAGCCCTACGCAGTAATACAGGCCTTCTAACACTGGACAACTCCTTGCAAAAAATCTACAACCGCCTCAAACCTGCTTCCTCCCAAGCCTCCTAGATTACATGTTTTTGCTCACCCAGCTTTACCCTGGGAACGAACGATTCTGCGTAAGTCGGGTATAATAGATAACGCTAATGATTTTATTGGATAGAGTAACCAAAAGTTACGGTCGTGACACAGCACCGGCGTTAGAGCGGGTTAGCTTGCATGTCGAGCCAAAAGAGTTTGTTATAATTGTCGGTCCCAGCGGTGCTGGCAAATCCACCTTGCTAAAGTTGTTGACCAGGGAAGAAAAGCCAACCAGCGGAAAAATTATCGTTGGCGGGATTGATTACGACAAGCTCAAGGACAAAGAAATCCCGCAGCTTAGGCGCAAAATTGGCGTAGTCTTTCAGGATTTTAAGCTGTTACCCGGCAAAGACGTTTTCGAAAACGTGGCCTTCGCGCTCGAAATTGTTGGTATGGGCAATCACGAAATCCACAACACTGTACCAAGAGTGCTGGATATTGTCGGGTTAAAAGGTAAAGAAAAGCGTATGCCTCTGGAACTATCTGGAGGTGAACGTCAACGTGTGGCTATTGCCCGTGCCATTGTACGTCAGCCCAAGATTCTTATCGCCGATGAGCCAACAGGCAACCTGGACTCCAAGCATGCCTGGGACGTCGTCCGCGTACTCGAGAAAATTAATCGTTTTGGTACCACTGTCTTACTGACGACCCACAACCAGGATATCGTAAATAAACTTAAACGCCGGGTTGTAACTATTCAGGACGGCAAGATCACCAGCGATCGTGCCAATGCGGAGTACCACTCATGACAAGCCATGAAATGCTCGATGATCAAAACCCAATGTTCAATGATTTATCTGCTAGGTTGCTCACTGAGCATTGTACATTGAACATTGACATAGAAAGGGAACTTTTCTATGTCTAGGTGGGAACGCTTAATGCGATGGCTGATCACGCTACGGCGGATTATTCGAACTGGTTGTATAAATTTTGTGCGCAATGCCCAGCTGAGTATTGCGGCTATGGCTGTCATGCTCATCACGTTAACCATTGTGTTGTTCTCGATCATAGCCAATGCAACTTTTACTAATACCATTAAACAAATTACTGATCGCATTGACATCTCGGTTTATTTGAAAGATTCGGTTGATGCCAAACAGACCAAAAAGCTTACAAGCCAGATTAATAAACTCCCCAACGTCAAGAGCGTCGACTACGTGTCCAAAGACCAAGCCCTGATTGAATATAAAAAACAAAACACTAACAATCTGGATCTGCTCCTTGCCATCTCTCAAACCGACAATCCGCTGCCGGCTACCATTCGGATTAAACCAAAAGACCCAAATAAAATTAATGACATTAAAATATTTTTAGAAAAGCCCAACATTAAAGCCCTGCAGTCCGATGAGACATCCTACTCGGGTGATCGCAAAGCTGCCGTAGACAAGATTACCAATGCTACCGCCTTTCTTAGGCGTGCCGGTGCGATCAGTGTGCTGGTTTTTGCCTTCATATCTATGTTGATCATCTTTAATACCATACAAATGGCTATTTTCAATCGGCGTGACGAGCTGACTATTATGCGTTTGCTGGGGGCTAGCACTTCTTATATTCGAGGTCCGTTTGTTGTCGAAAGCATGCTGTATGGTATCTTTTCGGCCGTTATTTCGGTGGTATTACTAAACGCCTTGTTTGTGGTCTCGTCCTCGACCTTGCAAGCCAGTAGCCTGGGGTTGCTTGACATTAACTATGCCAACCAGTATTTTGGAAACCACTTTTGGTTATTTTTGACATTGCAACTAGTGATTGGTATATTCATTGGGGCCGCATCGTCCATTATTGCTACACGGCGCTACCTTAAATTCAAAACAAGCAAATAGTAAACTCGACTTACGCAAAGCTCCCCCATCCCCAGACCAAATCTGGTCAACTGCCAACTGTTTTTCTTCCCTCGATGTAT